>ERZ1643246.30-NODE-30-length-205179-cov-24.520631_pt1 | contig 205179 bp, 200 predicted proteins | sample MGYA00579265_ERZ1643246 | MGnify/ENA primary metagenome ERZ1643246 (study PRJEB29033, sample SAMEA4952261) | chicken gut metagenome | biome: Broiler Chicken; feature: Gastrointestinal Tract; material: Caecum | place: Ireland | collected 2018 | study: Broiler... | reverse complement strand
TCTTTTTATTGGTCTTCTCAAAGGTTTATTGTTTACTTTTCAATGTACTTTATTTCCTCGACTGAGGACATTTTTTATTCTACCACATTTAATCATATAATGTCAACTGTTTTTTTAAATTTTTTTATAATTTTTTCAAAGTATTTTTTTGTGTTTCCAAGTTTTAACATTAAAAGTATTAAAAGCGCTTTGTTATCAGTAGGTTTCAATAATTTCTAGGTTTAATTTTTTGCATTATTTTTTGCATTATTTTTTGTATTATTTTTTGCATTATTTTTTTCAATCTTTAGATTATAATTTTCTATATAATTAATTTATTATACATTTACTATTATTAGCTATATAAAATCTCTTTTTTAGATTCTACATTTGACTTTCCATATAATGCTTAATTACTTCTAGTTTAAATATTTTGACATAAAAAATGAACCTTACTTATTAAACTTTTTTGTATAATAATTGGGGTTCACTTTATTTTTAGTGTGCTTTATATATTATTCATAAATAAATATATATTTTAATTTATTAACTTCTATTTTCAAATTTAATTAACTGTCGTCGTATCTATGCTTGATAATCTATTCAAAATTAATGTCGAATTCTGTTGAATATATGCAGTTATAAAAGGTGTTAGCTCTTCTATTGAATAATTATTAAATATTATGCTATTAGAATCAGTTAATTCTTGTATTTCTTCTACAGTTTCTGAAGCTAGTACTTCTACATCATATTGTAAATTGATTGTATTGTTTTCACCATTTTGTATTAAAACTTCATATGTATTTGTGTAACCTGTATCTGTTGTGTTGCCTAATTGTATCATAACATTAAGCTTTTGTCCTATATCTAAAGTATTTGGTATTATTTCAAAATTATATACTACATTATCATTGTAATTTCCCTTTGATATTGTAACTTGACTTGTCAAATTTATATTTCCTATATCATCATATCTTTCTGTTAATACTGTTACTGATTGTGTATTTTTATCTGTATCTATAGTGATTTTACCAATTGTAGATATATCTATAATTGTCTTTATTGGGTTTCCTTTATATGAATATACATCAACCGTTAATGTCGTATTAGCTATTGTTTCATCATTTTCTATTTTAGTTGTTAGATTTTCTATATTATTTGTAATAAGTGTAGTGTCTACATTTGAAGTTAAAGCATTTTGAAGTTTAGTTAGAATATTCATGCTAATTTCGTCGGATTTCGCTGTATTTAATAAATTAATTAGTAACTTTTTTATTTCTTCTCCGTTAAGTGTAAGAGTATATTTATTTGCATTGCAACTTAAATTATTTACAGTAATGCTCTCTTTTCCTACTTTTTGAAATTTATCTTGTGGAATACTATTTGTTATTGCATCTAAGTAAATAGATTGTAATTGCTCTTTTTCTTCCTTGCTTAAATTAAAAGCTCCCTTTAGTGCTTCAAAATCTATTTGATCTGGAATATTGTTTATCTCTTCTTCAGAAACTCCTATTTTTCTTGCATATTCTTTTAAATCAGAGTTCCTAATTCCTACATAATTTGCTAAAACATCATCACATTTTATAGCATATACATCATTGCATTCTATATATGAATATTTTAATATGTCTTGTCCGGCATTTTGAAGTGCAATATCCGCATAATATCTTTCTGTGTTGGCATCCCTTCTTGCAGTTGTTTTTAGCGTGACGTTTTGAGTAACTGTTCCTTGACTTATTGTTCCATTTATAGTACCTGTAGAGTTATATGAATATGTGTTTCTGAAATCTTCTTGTGTTATTATGTTTGCATTTGATAAAGTATTAAACATTTCTATATTTTTAGACATCGCTTGTAAAAAAGCTTGTTGCCCATTTTTAAAGATATCTGTTGTAAAAAATAATATAGTAAATACAACTGCTATAGCAATTATTACTGCTGTAATTATTAAAGCAATAATTAGACCTTTTCTTTTTCTTTGCATATCTATTCCTCCTTATTTTTACCATATTAGTACAAATATAAATTTATTTTATATCTTATAATATTTTTGTAGTATTTCTTTTATGTTTTTTAAACTTTAACTATAAACTACCACACTGTACAAAAAAATGCAATAAAAAAATGTGTATTTTGTAATACACATTTTTGATATTTCTACTATACATATAATTAAAGAGGTAACTTTTTTGTCCCTTGCTGGTCGCAACAACTTATTAACAAAATAAAAATGTAATTTTTATTTTGTTAGAAAGAAAGTTGCTCCTATCGCACTTCGCTTACGCTACGTTTGAGCGCTGCGCGGTACTACAAAAGTTGCCTCTTTAATTTTAATAAATATTTCAAATAAATTAATTCTTTTGCATTCTTTGTTTTGTTGCCTCATACATTACAATACCTGCTGAAACTGATGCATTAAGAGAAGTTATTTTTCCCTTCATAGGTATTTTAACTAAAAAGTCACAGTTTTCTTTTACCAATCTGCTCATACCAAAGCCTTCACTTCCAATAACTATAGCTATTGGTCCTTTGTAGCTTTCTTGATAGTAATATTTTGAAGCATCCATATCTGTGCCACATACCCATACATCATTTTCTTTCAAGAATCTAATGGTTTCATTTATATTATTAACTCTTGCTATTTTCATGTATTGCACAGCTCCTGCAGATACTTTGTTTACTGTACTATTTACAGATGCTGCTCTTCTTTTAGGAATTATTATTCCATGAACTCCTGCTGTTTCTGCTGTTCTTATAATTGCACCTAAATTATGTGGGTCTTCAATACCATCTAGGATTAGAATAAAAGGTGACTCATTTCTTTGTTTTGCAACATCTAATACATCTTCTACTTCACAGTAATTAAATGGTGGAACTATTGCAATTACCCCTTGATTGTTTTGTGTTTGTGAAATTTGGTTTAGCTTATTTCTCTCTATCTCTGTTACTATAATCTTATTTTCTTTTGCCATCGCAATTATCTTATTTATTGAACCATGTTTTTCACCTTTCGCAATTAAAATCTTGTTAACATCTCTTCCAGATTCTAATAATTCAATTACAGCATTTCTTCCCTCTATCTGATCTTGGTATTCTTCATTCATAAAAACACTCCTCTTTTCAATGTTTTTTATGTATTATTTGTAAATTTAATCATTAATGCATATTCTATATTCTTATTATGTTTTAATACCTATTTTACTAATTTAATTCCTGTCCTTAAAATTTATTATCATTTTTACTTTTCATCATCTAGTTTTAATACTGCTAAAAATGCCTCTTGTGGAATTTCTACGTTTCCTATTTGTCTCATTTTTTTCTTTCCACGTTTTTGTTTTTCTAATAGCTTTTTCTTTCTTGTAATGTCTCCACCATAGCATTTAGCCAGTACGTCTTTTCTCATGGCTGATATTGTTTCTCTTGCTATTACTTTCCCTCCAATTACAGCTTGAAGTGGTATAATAAATAGTTGTCTTGGTATAACCTCTTTTAGTTTTTCTATCATTTTTCTGCCACGCTCATAGCTATTACTTTTATGTACTATAAATGATAAGGCATCTACACTTTCTCCGTTTACCCAAATATCTAATTTAACTAAATCTGAACGCTTATATTCTTTAAATTCGTAGTCAAATGAAGCATATCCTTTTGTCTTAGATTTTAAAGTATCAAAAAAGTCATAAATTATTTCATTTAATGGCATTTCATATATTAAAGTAACTCTATCTGCATCTAAGTATTTCATATTTATGTATGAGCCACGTCTATTTTGACATACTTCCATAATTCCGCCAACAAACTCTTTTGGTGTTAGTATTTCTGCTGTAACCATTGGTTCTTCCATATATGATATTTCATTTTGTGGAGGTAAGTCTGATGGATTATATAATTCTACCATTTCTCCATTAGTTTTATGAACTCTATATATAACAGATGGAGACGTTGTAATTAAGCTTAAGTCAAATTCTCTATCTAGTCTTTCTTCTATTATTTCTAAATGTAGTAACCCTAAAAATCCACATCTAAAGCCAAATCCTAGTGCACCTGAAGATTCTGGCTCGTATTCTAATGCTGCATCATTTAATTTTAATTTTTCTAATGCTACTTTTAAGTTTTCATAGTCACTACCATCTACAGGATAAATTCCACAGTAAACCATTGGATTTACTTTTTTGTATCCTGGCAAAGGCTCTTTTGCTGGATTTTCTACAAGAGTAATTGTATCTCCAACTCTAATGTCTGAAAGACTTTTTATACTAGCTGCTATATAGCCAACTTCCCCCGCTTCTAAGCAGTCAGAAGGCTCATATTTTCCAGGCTCAAAATATCCAACTTCTGTTACAGTAAATTTCTTCTTAGATGCCATAAGCATTATTTCTTGTCCAACTTTTATTGTTCCATCTTTTACTCTAACATAAGCAATTGCACCTTTATAATCATTATATATTGAATCAAATATTAAGCATTTAAGTGGTGCATTTTCATCACCTGTTGGTGCTGGAATATCTGTTACAATTCTTTCTAAAACTTCATCTACATTTAAGCCAGTTTTTGCAGAGATACATGGTGCATCTTCTGCTGGTATACCTATAATATCTTCTATTTGTTTTTTTACTTCATCTGGTCTTGCATTTGGTAAATCTACTTTATTTATTACAGGTAAGATTTCCAAGTTATTGTCTATAGCTAAATACACATTTGCAAGAGTTTGTGCTTCCACTCCTTGGCTTGCATCAACAACAAGAATAGCACCATCACATGCAGCTAAGCTTCTAGAAACTTCATAATTAAAGTCAACATGTCCTGGGGTATCTATTAAATTAAGCTCATAAGTGTTTCCATCTTTTGCTTTGTATTTCATCCTAACTGCTTGTGACTTAATAGTAATACCACGTTCTCTTTCTATGTCCATGTTATCCAAAACTTGTGACTCCATCTCACGTTTTGAAAGCACACCTGTCATCTCTATAAGTCTATCTGCTAAAGTAGACTTTCCATGGTCTATATGTGCAATAATACTAAAATTTCTAATAAATTTCTTTCTATCTTCTCCGCATATTTTCTCCTTTAAATAGAGCCAAAGGTTTTACCCTTTGGTTCTTATTTTAATCAGCTTGTGCACTTCTTCTTGCTTGTCTTTCTCTTGTTTTTGTGTCTAATATTTTCTTTCTTAATCTTATATTTTTTGGTGTTACCTCTACAAGCTCGTCTTCTGCTATAAACTCAATAGCTTGCTCTAATGACATTTGAATTGGTGGAACTAATCTTAATGCATCATCTGAACCTGAAGCTCTTGTATTTGTTAAGTGTTTTTCTTTACATACATTTATTGCTATATCTTCGTTTCTTGAATTTATACCAACAATCATACCTTCATAGACTTCTACCCCAGGTCCTATAAATAGTTCTCCTCTTTCTTGAGCATTATACAAACCATATGTAATAGAAGTTCCTTGCTCAAATGCAACTAAAACTCCTCTTGTTCTTGAGGCAATATTCCCTTCATAAGGTGCATAAGAATCAAATATGTTGTTCATTGTTCCTTCACCTTTTGTATCTGTTAAGAACTCTGTTCTATATCCAATTAATCCTCTTGCTGGAATTTTAAATTCTATTTTTGTATGTCCTGCTTCTGCTGGTTCCATATTAACCATTTCAGCTTTTCTTCTACCTAATTTTTCTATAACATTTCCTATGCAATCATCTGGTACATTTACTACTAGTCTTTCTATAGGTTCACATTTTACGCCATCTATTTCTTTAAAGATAACTTTTGGTCTAGAAACTAAAAGCTCAAAGCCCTCTCTTCTCATTGTTTCGATTAATACTGATAAATGTAATTCTCCACGTCCGCATACTTCAAAGCTGTCTGCTGAGTCTGTTTCTTTAACTCTTAAGCTTACATTTCTTTCTAGCTCTTTAAATAATCTATCTCTTATATGTCTTGATGTAACAAATTCTCCTTCTCTTCCTGCAAATGGTCCATTATTTACGCTAAATGTCATAGAAACTGTTGGTTCGTCTATATCAACAAAGTCTATTTTTTCTGGATGCTCTAAATCGCAAATTGTATCTCCTATGTTAATATCACTTATACCTGATAAACAAACAATGTCTCCAGCTTTTACTTCGTCAGTTTCTGTTCTTTTTAGTCCTTCATAAGTAAATAATTTAGCAATTTTTCCTTGTTCGTTCTTTTCTTTTTTGCAAATTGCAACTGGCATGCTAGCTTTTATAGTTCCTCTTTCTATTCTACCAACTGCTAATCTTCCTAAATAGTCATCATAATCTATATTTGAAACTAACATTTGCATTGGTCCATCTATTTCGCATTTTGGAGCTTCTATATATTTTATAATTGTATCAAATATACATGTTATATTATCTGATTCATCTTCTAAATGCATTTTAGCGATTCCATTTTTAGCAGATGCATATATAACAGGGAAATCCAATTGCTCATCTGTTGCATTTAACTCTATAAATAGCTCTAGAACTTGGTCAACAACTTTAAGTGGGTTTGCGCCTGGTCTATCTATTTTGTTTATTACAACTATTGGTTTTAAATTTAATGCTAGAGATTTTTTTAATACTTCTCTTGTTTGAGGCATTGGTCCCTCAAAAGCGTCAACTAATAAAAGTACACCATCTACCATTTTAAGTACACGTTCTACTTCTCCACCGAAATCAGCATGTCCTGGAGTATCTACTATGTTTATTTTTACTCCATTATACATAACTGATGTATTCTTAGAAAGTATTGTTATTCCTCTTTCTTTTTCTATATCTCCTGAGTCCATTATTCTTTCTGCTACTTGCTCATTTTCTCTAAATACATGGCTTTGTCTTAAAAGTGCATCTACTAATGTTGTTTTACCATGATCTACGTGTGCAATTATTGCTATGTTTCTTATGTTTTGATTGTTCATCTTATTTCCCTTCACTTTCTCTTTTCTAATTTTAAGAGTACAATAATATACTTTTATTATTTCTAAAGAAAGTATATTATTGTACCCTTAATCCGTTTACTTTAAAAGTACAATAAATTAACATTATAATTATACTCTAACAATATTACTTTGTCAACATAATTATGTTATCCATTATCTCTTTACTTACTTCGTCTAATACATCTTTTTCTGGTTTTGCAGTTTTATATTTGCTAAAGTCTATTGGCTTTCCATAAGTAAGTGTAACTTTATGTCTAAACTTAAACTCACCTTTTATTCCAATTGGTATAACTGGCGTACCTGTTTTTAATGCTAAAAATGCTGCACCATTTTGTGCCTTTCCGTTTTTCTCCATGCCATTTCTTGTCCCTTCTGGAAAAATCATTAGCATTTCACCATCTTTTAATACTCGTAGTGAAAATTTAATAGAGTCTAAATCCTTCTTTCCTCTTTTTACAGGGAATACCCAGCATTTTTTTGCAAGCCACTTTACAAACCCATTTACAAAAAGCTCTTCTTTAGCCATTACATACATCGGTCTTTTTATAGCTGTAACAACTAGCGGTGGATCCCAATTTGACGTATGGTTTGCACATAATATATATGCTCCTTCTTTTGGAACATTTTCTTTTCCTATAACTTTTAAATTAAAATATATTCTACACCATAAATGCACTAAAAATGCTACTATTTTCCTTACCATAAAAATCTCCTAACTCTCTATTTTGTTTTTAATAACTTCTTCTACCTTTTCTTTTACTTCTTCTATAGATAATTTAGTTGTATCTATAACAACTGCATCTTCTGCAACTTTTAAAGCTCCCATCGGCTTATGCATATCATTATAGTCTCTTTTTTTCATATCTTCTAAAACTTCTTCAAAAGTTGTTTCTATTCCCTTTTCAACATTTTCCTTATATCTTCTTCTTGCGCGTTCTTCTACATCTGCATCCAAATAAATTTTTACATCAGCATTAGGAAATACGTAAGTTGTAATGTCTCTTCCTTCCATAATTACATTTTTTCCTTCTGCCATTTTTCTTTGTAGCTCTACCATTTTTATTCTAACTTCTATTATGCTTGACACAGGAGAAACAAATTTTGTTACTCTATTACTTCTTATCTCGCTTGTAACATCTTTTCCATTTAGAAATACTATTTCTTTATCATTTTCTTGAATTAAATCTATATTTACTTTATCCAATAGGTCTTTTATTTTTTCCATATCGTCTAGTGCTACATTGTTGTCTAACATATATAAAGCAAACGCTCTATACATTGCACCTGTATCTATTTGACTCAAGTTCAAATCTTTTGCTACTAAGTTTGTAATAGTTCCCTTTCCAGTACCCGCTGGTCCATCTATTCCTACAACAAATGACATTTTGCTTCTCCTTTCGTTAGCTACTTTATTACTTATTCTCTAAATTTTCTGGCATATGTATACCTTTTGCCACAATAGTTATTTTTTGTACATTCATAGTTGTTAAATTTTCTATCTCTTTTTTATATTTTTCTTTAAACTCTCTTAATACACTTCTTATATTATAACCGTAATTTACTACTACTTCTAAGTAAATATCTGGTCCCTCTGGATAGCTTTCTACTCTTGTCCTTGATAACTTATATATTGCTTCTGCTTTTTTTGCTAAATATTCTGCAATTTGTCTGAATACTGTATCTGAAATAGTGAAATTGCCCAAATAACTAAAAGTTGGTCTTATAATTGATTTTTCTGAAATATATGGGTCATTTCCTTTTCCCTTAAATTTGAATATTTGTAAAGGGTCTAATATGTAACCAGAAAAGTCTTTCTTTATTTCAAATGTTGGTACTGGTATTACGTGCTTACCTTGTGTAGTTCTTATCATTTTGGCAGTCTTCATCTCTTCTTCTGTTGCAACTTCGTTTATATAAATTCTTTTCATAGGTCTTGGAAGTCCTAAGTTGTCTGTTATTTTATCTATCATTCCATCTGATGTTCCCAAGATTAGTATAGACTCTGGTTTATATTTTTTTATAGCTTTTTTCATTTCGTTTTTTTCTTGCTCATTTATAAATATAGCCCTTTTTACTGTTTCTACTTTTGTAGGTGCTTTTTTTGCAGAGCTTCCTGCAATAATATCGTTGTCCCTAATTAATATTCCATCATCTATTATATAATTTATATTATATTCATTTGCTACCATTTGAGCTCTATAGCTTTTTCCTGTTCCAGATGGTCCAACAAATGCATATACTTTTATATCTTGCATTGGATTAAATAAATTTTGATTAAATATGTTTGGATTAAACAAATTCATCTTGCATTTCTCCTTATAAATAACTTAGTAAATTATAACACTAGGATATGGCTTTTGCAATGTTTTTTACACATTAAAAGACCCAGCCTTTTTAACATATAAATCTCATATGTTAATTAAAAATTTAACTATAATTATAGAAAAACATCTTTTTAAGATTTCAATAAAAAATGCCTTGAATTTATTTTTTAACTCAAAGCATTACTTTTATAATAGTCCCCCATCTAAGTAATTTCTTCCTCCATAATATATATGTGCAATATAAACTACTTTTTCTAATTCATTTATGGTATATAAAATAACATAGTTGGTTACAATCATTCTTCTGTATTGTTTTTCCGTTCTATTTACTTTTTCTATTTCAGTACACATTCTTGGAGAATTTTCTAATAAAAGAATATTATATATTACTTTTTCTCTTAATCTATTTGAGGCATCTATATTTTTTAATTTATTAGAAATATAATCACAGATTTCTTCGAATTCATCTAAAAATTGGTCTGTTAATTTTACTTTATATTCCATATTTTTCCTTCCACTCTTTAAAAACTTCTCTAGCATCTCTTACTCTGCCTTTTTTTATATCGTCCTCAGCCTTTAATAGATGTTTTTCTATATCTTCCTTTAGTAACTTTTCTCTATATTCTTCCATTTTCATAATTATAATATCATTATTATTCATAGTAATAACCATTTCTCCATTTTGGTTAATTGCTGTTTTTAAATCTTGGATGTTTGTTACTTGCATCATTTTAATACACCTCTCTTTGTTATACTATAAATAGTATAGCATAAATTTTACTATTTTTGAATAATTTTTATGGTTTTTCTAAAATTATTACTTGCATATAATTTTATTATATACTATTCCCTTTAAATTATTTTTATCAAGTTCATTTTTTTATTAATCGATTTTAATTATTAGCCTTTACATACTTTACTTATTTTTTCTAAAGCTCTCTACTTCTTCCAGAAATAGCTCAAAAGTTGGAGAAAAGCTGATATTTATTAAAAATAACGTAATAATAAAATTATAATAAAAAAAGTCTGTCAGTACAATTTATTTAACTAACAGACTTTTTTATATGTCAAAAATATGTCAAAAATCTCCGTCCCCATTGACCATTATTTTATTTCTTGGCTAACCATTTCTGTTTTGTTAACATCATCTATCTTAATGCTTCTTGTATGTTCAATTTTCTCCCATTTTACATTTCTCTTAAATAAACATACAAAGTTAATTAATAACCATGAGCCTAAGAATAATGGGTAACAAGCTAAACCTTTTATCATAGGTTTTATTGGCTTTTTATCTAATAACATAATAATTATTGCAGTTCCTATTGGAAGTAAAAATGTTGGTATTAAATATCTTAATATATTAACAACTAGGTCAACAGATGACATTCCGGCTCCTGCATATATTACAAAGTTCATACCTAGTAGCACTAATGTTAATACAAACATTGGTATACTTCCTAATATATATAGAAGTCCATCAAAGTTCATAACTGTTTTCTTATCTTTTACTGCTACTGCTAATGGCTTAGTATACTCTTTCAAGCATTGAATATGACCAATTGTCCATCTTGCTCTTTGTGACCAAGATTGTTTAAATCCAACTGGTTGCTCGTCATACACAATAGCTTCTCTTGCCCAACCTAATTTTCTTCCTTTAATAATTCTTTTTAAAGAGAACTCTATATCCTCTGTTAAAGTATTAGTATTCCAACCTTCTGGTTTAATTACGTCAAATCTTACCATAAAGCCTGTTCCATTAATAAGTGGTGATAATCCAATGTTATATCTTGCTAAATGGTAAAAACGGTTCATTGTCCAGTAAAATAGTGCGTAACCTGCACTTACCCAGCTGTCTGTTGGGTTTTTAATATCTCTATAACCTTGGACAACATCTTCTCCTTGGCATAATTTTATATTCATATTTTTTATAAAGTTAACATCTACTATGTTATCTGCATCAAATACGCAAAACGCATCATAATCTGCATTTTCTTGTATTTTTTGTTGTAAAAACCAATTTAATGCATAACCTTTTGTTTTATGTTCTTCATCAAATCTTTCATATACAATTGCTCCAGCATCTCTTGCTAGTTGTGCAGTATTATCTGTACAGTTATCTGCTATAACATATATGTCGAACAATTCTTTTGGATAGTCTTGTCTTTTTAAACTTTCTATTAAGTTTACTACTACTGCTGACTCATTATGAGCTGGTATAATTGCCATAAATTTGTTTTTCTTTTCATTAACTATAGGTTTTTCTTTTAGTTTTACTAAAGAACATAAGCTTATAGCTATTTGGTATACCCAGAATATTGTTATAATCCATATTAATACTTGTTGTATTATATATAAATATTCCATTCTTTTTTCTCCCTTTATATTTTTAAATTTGCATTTGTTAAAGCTCTAATTTAAAAGTCCTACATTTTATATTATACTATTAAATCAAAAATTTTACAACTTTTTTTATTATTTTAATAAATTATTAATATTTTTAATTTATTATATTGCATTTTGTCTATATCTAATGCTGTTTTAACCTTTTCTAATTCATTATTATATTATTAATTCATTATTTTGCGGTTTATTTTTATTTTTTTAATATTTTTCTTTGTTATCTTTATTAAATAATCTATTATTGCTCTTCTACATTGTCAGGATTATTATCTGATTCTTTATTTTCATTTTTTTCCTCATGATGTCCTACTTCTAAGTCCTTCATGCTTAAATTAATTCTGTCTTGATTATCTATATCTATTACTTTTACTGTAATTTCGTCTCCTTCAGATAAAACATCCTCTACTTTGTCTATTCTCTTGCTAGATATTTTAGAAATATGTAGCAGTCCTTCTTTTCCTCCACCAATATCTACAAATGCTCCAAACGGCATAATTCTTGTAACAACTCCGTCATATATTCCGCCAACTTCAATATCTTTTGCAATATCAGTTATCATTTTCATTGCTTTTGTAGCACTTTCTGTGTCTTGTGAATAAACAAATACTCTTCCATCATCTTCTATATCTATTTTTACACCAGTTTCGTCTATTATTTTATTTATCATTTTTCCACTTGGTCCAATTACATCTTTAATTTTATCTGGATTTATTGTTTCTGTCATAATTTTTGGTGCATATTTAGAAATTTCTTTTCTTGGCTCAGAAATTACTGGTAACATTACATTGTCTAATATGTAGTCTCTTGCAATTTTAGTTCTTTCAAACGCTTCTTTTATAATATCATATGTTAGTCCGTCTATTTTAATGTCTACTTGTATTGCAGTTATTCCATCTTTTGTACCACCAACTTTAAAGTCCATGTCACCAAAGAAATCTTCTATTCCTTGAATATCTGTAAGCATTATATAGTTGTTTGGATTTTCTTTATCTGTAACTAGTCCTGTAGAAATTCCTGCCACTGGCTTTTTAATTGGAACGCCTGCATCCATAAGTGCTAATGTACTACCACAAATACTTGCTTGTGATGTAGAACCATTTGATGAAAGTACTTCTGATACAACCCTTATTGCATATGGAAATTCGTCTTCCGAAGGAATAACTGGAACTAATGCTTTTTCTGCTAATGCACCGTGTCCAATTTCTCTTCTTCCTGGTCCACGTGATGTTCTTGCTTCTCCAACGCTATATGGTGGGAAGTTGTATTGATGCATATATCTTTTTGCTTCTTCTTCATCTATTCCGTCTAGCATTTGTTCTTCGCTTTTCATACCAAGTGTTACAACAGACATTACTTGAGTTTGTCCTCTTGTAAATATCGCACTACCATGTACTCTTGGAAGCACTCCAACTTCACAAGAAAGTGGTCTTATTTCATCTATTTTTCTTCCATCTGGTCTTTTATGCTCTTTTAGTATCATTTCTCTTACACAAGCTTTTTCTAAGTCATGTATACTTCCAGCAATATCTGCTGAAATTTCTTCTAATTTTTCTTCTCCGTATTTTTCTAAGAAGTAATTATTAATATCTTCTGTAATTTTTTCTATGTTAGCATCTCTTACTTCTTTATCTTGAGCTTGTACATCTTGGTACATTCTATCTTTAAAGTTTTCTTCTACTTCTTTATATATTTCTGGATCTGTTGCAAATGATTTATATTCAAACTTTGGCTTTCCTATTTCTTCTTTCATCTTAGAAATAAATTCACAAAGCTTCTTTATTTCCACATGTCCTGCTTTTATTGCTTCTAACATAACATCATTTGGTATTTCATCTGCTCCTGCTTCAATCATTGTAATTTTTTCTAATGTACCTGCAACTGTTAAATTTAATTTACTCTTTTCTCTTTCTTCTACTGTTGGATTTATTATAATTTTTCCATCAACATAGCCAACAGAAACTGCTGCTGTTGGACCACCAAATGGTATGTCTGATATAGAAAGTGCTGCAGAAGCTCCTATCATTGCACAAACTTCTGGACTGTTATCTTGTTCAACAGATAATACAGTTGCAACAACGCATACATCATTTCTAAAATTCTTTGGGAAGAGTGGTCTTAAAGGTCTATCTATTGCTCTTGAAGTTAGTATTGCTTTATCTGCTGGTTTTCCTTCTCTTTTTGTATAGCTTCCTGGTATTTTTCCTACAGCATATAACTTCTCCTCATAATCAACTGATAATGGGAAAAAGTCAATTCCTTCTTTTGGCTCTTTTGCTGCTGTTACATTTACCATAACAACAGTATCTCCATATCTTACTACTACACTGCCATTTGCAAGCTCTGCAATTTTTCCTGTTTCTAGTGTTAGTTTTCTTCCTGCTAATTCTGTTTCATAAACTTTGTACATAAAATCATCCTTTCTTCTTGAAACAACACTAAATTAGCGTAACCTCTATTATAAACTAGATATAAATTTTTAATATCTCTTTTATTAGCAAAAATATAATTTTTTGTACCTTGCTGTTTATACTTTGATTGCTCCACGTTTACTCGCTACGCGGTAATACAAAATTATATTTTGCCAACTATATTATAAGATTTTTTGTAATGTGACGTACTCTAGTTTATAATACAAGCTACTTACTAAATTTTAGTATTGTCCAATTTATATATATTTTTTAATATTAATATCTAAGTTTTAAATTGAATTTATATTTCTTCAATTTATATTCTTAATAGCATAACAAATTTATTTAAATAATAAATAAATGTTCCTTACCTAATTTATTATAATTTGCAAAATATTAAACTTGCAAATTGGACGTTTGCGAAATTGCTAAACGTCCAATTGTAAATATTATTTTCTTAAATTTAATTTTTCAACTATATCTCTGTATCTTTGAACATCTTTCTTAGCTAAATAGTTAAGTAAGCTTCTTCTAGAACCAACCATTTTAAATAATCCTCTTCTTGAGTGATTATCTTTTTTGTGAACTTTTAAGTGTTCTGTTAATTCTGTAATTCTTTCTGTTAAAAGAGCTATTTGAACTTCTGGTGAACCAGTATCATTTTCATCTCTTCTGTAGGTTTCGATAATTTCTTGTTTTCTTTCCTTTGTCATTTATTTTTCCTCCTAAAATTTTATTTGCCTTAAACTTGGTTATAGTGGAGTATTTTCCTAAAACTAAGTTAAAGGTATATCACATTTGGTATTATAACATATATGTACTAAAAAAGCAAATACTTTTTGTTTATTCATAATTCTACCTATTGCTTACGCCAATTTAAAAACTAAATTCTATTTACCAAAAGTAAGTAAGCTTTCATTGAATTTATGTATTACATTTAAGAGTTGTCAAAAATCTCCGTCCCCTTTGACCATTGACCAAAAGGTTGTCAAAAATCTCCGTCCCCACTGACAAGATTTTCCTAATTTCCAAGTTGAAAAAATACAAGTAATGCTCCTCCAATTGCTATTAAAAATCCTAATATTTTTAGTCCAAGTGAAGCATCATTTTGATCTCCAAAGCTAAAAAATCTTTTAGTTAAAATACGTGCATCATATATCATAACTGTTCCTATTGTTGCCATTATTGCACCAACTACTAATAATATAACTTGTAACATAAATATCACATCCTATTATACTTGTTTAAAAGAATTCTACTGTATACTTGCATTCGAAAGTATCGTTTGGCTTTAGTAATATAATATCTTGTTTTTGCGTAAACACTCCTGTGCCATTTACTGTATCTGCAGTAGATAACCATGGTTCTATACAAATAAATGGTGCTCCTGGTTTTGACCAAATAGCTAAATAAGTAAATTCGTCAAAATACATTGTTAAAAGTGGTTTATTCATATGTTTATTTTTTAAGCTTATTTTTTTGTTTGTAATTCCTTTCATTATAATTGCATCATTATCAAATGTATGTGAGTCTAAATTGATTATTCTTTTATTTACTAAAATATTTTTTGCATATTCTGTGCCTACTAGACCATCTACCAAGTATAAAAAATGTATTTTTTCTTCGTCTTCTGCAAATTCTAAGTAATAATTTCCGTTTTTTAATTCGTTTGCATCTATTTTAAATGCTGGATGCCCACCTATTCCAAATGGCATTGCAATTCTTCCTGTATTAATTACTCTATACATTGTTGTGAGTTTATTTCCATCTAATCTATATGTATTATAAAGTTCAAAGTCATAAGGATATCTTGCAAGTGTTGATGGGTTACTTTTTAATACATAAGAATGAAAATTGTCTAATTTTGTTATTGGCTCAAATTCCATGTCTCTTGCAAAACCATGTTGGCGTATTTCATATGTTCTCCCACCTATTAATGTCTGATTTTTCTTTAGTTTTCCTACTATAGGAAATAACACTGGAGAATGTCTTTTCCAATATACTTTTCCGCTTTCGTCAAGCACATCTGCCCCTTGGTGTATTCTTTCTTCTCCATTTAGTTTAAAACTTACTAGCTCTCCACCTAGCCTTGATGTTAACATTTGTGCATACATTGGAAATCCTCCTTTCATAAAAAATCTACTTATATAATACTTATCTTTTATGTAAATGTCAAGTAATTTTATTGTTCTAAGCTTAATATGGTATTTCTATTATCTATCTCTTTTTTATTTTGTATAATTATCTCAAAAATATTTTATGCCTTTACTTAGCAAAAAATAATTATTTTTATTTTCTTTTTATAGTAATTAAGTGTTTCTACATTTCTACTCTTTTTGTAAATTTTTCTTTAATTAATTTTTTTAGTTCTTTATTTTTTTCTAGTTCTAACTTAGGGTCTTCTGTCTCTATTTTAATTGCCACGCTTTGTACTAATTTTAGCATTTCAATATCTCTAAACAAGTTTGCTATTTTAAATTCTGGAAGACCATGTTGTCTTGTTCCAAAAAATTCTCCTGTACCTCTTAACTCTAAGTCTTTTTCTGCTATTACGAAACCATCATTTGTTTCTTGCATAATTTTCATTCTTTCTTTTGCAACTGGTGTAGAACCACGGTATTTTAATATACAATAGGATTGATACTCTCCTCTTCCTACTCTACCTCTTAATTGGTGAAGTTGAGCTAGTCCAAAGTGTTCTGCGTTTTCTACTACCATAATATTTGCATTTGGAACATTTACACCTACTTCTATAACTGTAGTTGATACTAGTATATTAATGTTACCATCTTTAAATTCCTGCATAATTTCATCTTTTTCTTTTTGCTTCATTTTTCCATGTAAAAGTTCTACTCTATAATCTTTAAAAATTTCGTTTTTATATTTTTCGCAAATTTTTGTAACAGATTTCATATTTAATTCTTCATTTTCTTCTACAAGTGGACATACTACATATGCTTGTCTTCCTTCTTCTAAATTTTTTCTTATAAAGTTATTAACTCTATCTTCTAATTTATATGTTACTGCATATGTTTCTATTTTCTTTCTATTTGGAGGTAGCTCATCTATAATTGATATATCTAGGTCTCCATATAGTATTAAAGCTAAAGTTCTTGGAATTGGAGTTGCAGTCATAACTAACACGTCTGGATTTTTTCCTTTTGCAATAATATTTTCTCTTTGTCTTACACCAAATCTGTGTTGCTCGTCTGTTACAACAAAACCCAAATTTTTAAATTCTACATCTTCAACTAATAAAGAGTGAGTACCTACTAAAACATCTATTTCTCCATCTTTTAATTTTTGTAAAATTTCTTCTCTTAATTTTTTTCTTGTTCCTCCTAATAAAAGCTCACATTTTATACCATATGGCTCTAATATTTTCTTAAATTCTTCTATATGCTGACTTGCAAGTATTGCAGTTGGTGCCATAATTGCTGCTTGATACCCACATTTTGCAGCTTTATATGCTGCTATTATAGATACAATAGTTTTTCCTGAGCCAACATCTCCTTGTAGCAATCTATTCATAGGTTTGGCACTTTCCATGTCATTGTCTATTTCTTCTAAGACTCTAAGCTGTGCTTTTGTAAGTTTAAAAGGAAGATTATTTATTACATCAGACATTTTTACATCTTTACTATATGTAATTCCTTCTTCACCAATTGTTTGATTTTTAAGTTGCATAAGTGCTAGTTGCATTGTAAGTAGTTCTTCAAAAACTAGTCTATTTCTAGCTTTATTGCATTCCGTAAAATCTGATGGAAAATGAATTTGCTTCATTGCAGTATTTATATCGTCTAACTTATAATCTTTTATTATGTATTCGGGTAAAGTTTCTCCAAGTTTATTATTTACCATGTTTAAAGCATTTTCTATTGCTTGCCTAATTGTATACTCAGATAAATTATATGTAAGTGGATATATTGGTACAATTTTGCCTGTATTTCTATTCTCTCCTACTTTATCAAAAACAGGATTTGAAATATCTATTTTTCCAAAAGCATTGCTTACTTTACCATAAAATTTATACTTTTCGCCTACTTTGAATGCTCCTTTTAAGTAAAGTTGATTAAACCAAGTTATTGTAGCAATTCCAGTTTCGTCTCCTACCGTAAGCTTTAATATTGACATATTCTTTCTTACTACAGCAACAGTAATATTAGACATTGCTGTTGCCTCAATTACTGCTTCTTCACCATTTACTAGATCTATTATTTTTTTAGTTTTTGTTCTATCTTCATAATCTCTTGGGAAATATGTAATTAAGTCATACAATGTATATATTCCAATATTGTTAAGAACTTTGACTCTTTTAGGTCCTATTCCTTTAACATATTGTACATTTTGTTTTAAATCAAGCATATAATAGCTCCTTTTCTTTAGACTATTGCTATTATATCATATTTTTTTATTTATTTTTACTTTATTTTACAAATTTGTATTTTTTATTTAAGCATGCTCTGTTTTACACTTTTGTATAAGAAAATTCTGATTTGTTATTTTTTACTATTTTAATATTAAAATTATAACTATATAAATGTATTTTTTATAGCAAAAGAAACGAGTCGATTCTCAAATTTGATTATCGACTCGTTTCTTTTGGGTACATGTTTGTTATTTTAACCAGTGCTTAAAAAAACTCATTTGCGTAAATTTCAAATGGAGACTATTCGTCTCCGCCTGTAATTTCTTCAAAACGATATTTTTGCTTTACATCTGGATATTTCTCGTGATCAACCTTTAATTTGCTGCTTCTATTCTAAAGTCTTTTACATTAGCAACATCTGCTGATACACTAGAATTTATTTGTGCAGTTTCTCCTGGTTCTATTTTTTCTATAGCTGGTTTTAATTCTGTTACTGTATTACCATTTTCATCTAATAATACTATTTTTACTATTTCTGGCTCATGTGTTGTTGTTCCAGTATTTTTTACATCTGCTAATAATGTACTTTTTCCGTCTTTTGATGTAAATTGAATGTTGCTTATTTCCAAATTATTATATGTTTTAGTTTGTCCAAATGACTCACTTGTATTTATTTTTGTTCCATCATCTAATTCTGTTGTAAATTCTTCATTTGAAGTATTTTGTACAGATTGTTGTTGTGTTACATTATTTTGATTTTCTTCGTCTCCTTTATTAATATTTGTAATTACCACAAAGAAAATTATTGCAATTATTACAACTGCCACTAATAAAATTACCCATCTTTTTTCATTACTATTCATTTTAAAAATCCTCCCTATTTTACTTTTGTTTTTTTATACAAATTATTTTAATAAAAATATCTTATAAATATTTTACACAAAAATTTTTGTTTTATCCATTTTTTCTGCTAACTTCTATATAGTGCCAAGAATCTCTGCACATATCTTCTAAGCTTTTTTCTGCTTTCCATCCAAGTTCTTTTTCTGCTTTTGTAGCATCAGCATAAAATGCTGGCAAATCTCCTGCTCTTCTTTCTGTAATCTTGTATGGAACGTCCTTGCCTGTAGCCTTCATAAATGTGTTTACCACATCTAAAACACTGTATCCTACACCTGTGCCTAAGTTGTAAATATACACTCCGTTGCCTTCGTTAAGTTTATCTAATGCCTTAATATGACCTTTAGCCAAGTCAACAACATGTAAATAGTCTCTTATGCATGTTCCGTCTGGTGTGTCATAATCTCCACCAAATACAGATAATTCTTTTAATTGACCACATGCAACTCTTACTATGTATGGCATTAGGTTGTTTGGTATTCCTTGTGGCTCTTCTCCTAATAGTCCACTTTCATGTGAACCTATTGGATTAAAATATCTTAATAAAGCAACACTCCACTCATTGTCTGCTTTGTAAATGTCTTTTAATATTTGCTCTATAAATATTTTAGTTGAACCATATGGACTACTTGCTGTACCAACTGGCATATCCTCTTTGTATGGTATTGGATTTTCTGGTCCATATACTGTTGCAGAAGAACTAAATACAAACTTTTTAACATTGTATTTTCTCATAGTATCAAATAATACTAATGCACCAGAAACATTATTTATATAATATTCTATAGGCTTTTTAGTTGACTCTCCAACAGCCTTAAAACCTGCAAAATTCATTACAGAATCTATATTATTTTCTTCAAATACTTTCTCTAGTTTTTCCCTATCTGCATAGTCCATTTCATAAAACTTAAAGTCTTTTCCTGTAATCTTTTTTATGTTTTCTAAAACTTCAGGTTTGCTGTTTGAGAAATCATCTATTATAACAATGTCTTTTCCTGCATTTAGCAGTTCTACAGCTGTGTGGCTACCTATGTATCCAGCTCCACCTGTTACTAAAACTGACATTATCCTCTTTCTCCTTTCGTTTTTTTGTTATTATATCAATATAAAAAAATATTGTAAAGATTTTTTATATATTTTATTTCTATTTTTAGGTATATCTTATAGTAATCATTAATTTTACAATCTATGTTTTATATTTATAATTTGTCTATTTTTGGAGTTTTGTATTCTTAGCTTTATAATTATTGTTTACTTTTTATATTTTGCAACCGAATTTCTAGCTAATAGCCTGCATAATAATTTAATACATAGAAACATTAATATATAAAGTATCTCCTATACAAGCATATTGTTTTCCGCTTAATTCAAACTCTTTTTTATCTATATAATTGCTGTTTACTTGTTCCAATTTTCTTCCTGTGTAGTATTGAATAGCTCCTTTTACTCCCCACTCGCATCTAGTTGCTATGCATGTTAGAACACATGAATTTTTTGAACTTTCAAGTTTATAATTATTATCATTTTTCTTTATTATACAAATTTTATCTACAACTATATTATTTTCATTTTCGTATTCTTCTATTTTAGTTACTATTCTTTCTGCCTCTATTTTTTCAAACTCATTTGTTATTTTATGTTGTGTTGTAATAGAAAAATATGTATATACGTTTATAATCATATATGCTATTACAAGAAAAGAAAATATTATTTCGGGTGCTTCTACTTTTTCAAATAATTTACTTTTACAATACATAAGTATAAGTAAAATACCTATTAAAGCTCCAATAGTAAATCTAATTCTTGCACTATTAAATCCAGATAATGACATTGCTGATGCAATAAATGCACTAGCTAGTGCTACTACAATTATTAAAATTAGCTCAACTAAGTTTTCTACAGTCTTTTCTGAATACATTATAAATAAAATTGTAGCTAATACACTTACTATTGTTAGTAAAGTTATAAAACTTCCATCATTTAACATCCCGCCTGTATTTATAATAACTCTCATAAAATTGTTAAATATGTATTTCAAGTTATTTATAATACTATTTATATCTTGTGTTCTGTCACCTGTCATACCTGTAAAATAGCATATTCCTTTTATTAAAAGTAATTCTGCTACTGCAACGAGCAACATAATTGTAATTGTTTTTATAATGTCTAATATTATGTACTTAACAAATTTTTGCTTGCCTGTGTTTTTTAAAAAAGTAAATATTAGTGCCATAACGGCTATTGTTCCAATTGTTCCTTGGTATGAAACAACTCCAAGCATTGCCAGTAATATTGCCTTTACATAGTGCCTTTTTACAATGTTTTTAGCAGAAAGCATATATGCCAAAACACTTAAAGCCATAACTGCACACTCTGCAAAATAAAGATTTTCTAAATACATAAAATTAAATATAGTACAATATGAGATGAGTAAAACTATAGCTTCTACCCATTTATTTTTAGCAGGTTTGTAACTTAATATTGTATTTCGTAAAATAATAACAGAAATACAAGAAATTATTACTGCTAAAACTAGTAAGATTGGTATCCAAATTTCTATAGGCATATTAAACACATTTGCTATAAAAACCAGTATTGCCATTACAATTCTTCCGTCTTTTAGAGAATTGTTCATCATATATTCTTCATAGCCAATATTTATTATGTTATATGTATCTGTTGCATAATGCATTGGAAAAAAGCCTATTAGAGTAATACATGCAATTACAAAAATAATTATAAATGAAATAATATCCTTTTTATAAATAACAAGGGTATTTCCGCTTTTTATTTTGTTATTATAGTCGTCTTTATTTTTTAGTTTTTCCATTATAAATGGCGTTCCTTTCTTATGCTATAAGTCTGTTATAGTAATTGATATAAATCTATTACAGTAGCTATAGAATAATTGAATTTTAAGTCTTTCTTATTCCTTAATTAAAAATTATTCGTACACATCAAAGTATAATATAGAATATTTATAATCCATATTTTGTTTTATGTACTCTCTTACTTTGTTTGGATTTTGCCAGTTTAAAGAGACTCCGTCAGACTTTATAATTACTATTTTATTTGTATCTTTTTGTAATTTTTCTATCTGTCTTTCTTCTCCTTTTGAGCCAATGTTACCTATTAAAAACATATCATAGTCTTTATAATATATATCTAAAGGAATCTGGTATAGTGCTGCCTCTGCATCTAATATATATACTGGCTTATCTTGGCTTTTTATAAAATAGTCCATTGCTTGTATTTTTTGGTAAGTATAGTCTGTTATAACTATATTTGCAAAATGCTTTACATCATTTTTACAATTTGCAAAATAATCTTTTATGTTTGGAATAGATTTATATCCATACCATGCAGTTATTCCAATTACCATAAATATTAAGAAATATTCTAGCCATATATTTATGTATTTTTCTCTATTTGAAATTTTATTTATTAATTTACTAATTCCCCTTACTATCGCTTTTATTAAAAAGTCTAATATAATGCAAATAATTATACCTGTTGGCAAAATTCCTATTAAAAAATGTACTTCGTCTGCAATTGGATATGCTGCAGAAAAGGATGCTATTGAAAGTGAGCTTATTATTAAAAATGTTTTATTTCTTTTAAATACTGAATATAAAAATGTCCCCATAAAAGTTATTGGAGCTACTATGCTTAGTATTTTTATATATAATTTTTCATTATCTAGTAACCTTGAATATGGAATTTTATTTGTAAATGTTTTAATTCCTGCTATACAATAATCCCAAAAATCGTCTACTGCTCCATTTATAGCTAGGTATATAAAAATTAGTGTAACTGGAATTAATATTCCTAATATTTTAATACAAGTTGATTTTAAATATTGGATAAATTCTTCTTTTGAGCGTACCAAAAGTAAGTTGTACCCTAATAAAGCAATAGTTACTATGACACCTGTGCTTTGTTTTAACATAATGCATATTCCTGCTAAAATGCCTAAAATTAAGTCTGTTTTCCAATTATTTAGCTCGTTATTTTTTAAATCTGTTTTATTGTTTGCTTTTATTTCTTTATTAGTACTGCTTTGCCTACAGCTTTTATTAGTGTTTAAACTTTCTATTGTATCTCCAACTTCTGTCGCATTTATATTTTCCTTATTGTATAAGATTCTTTTTAGTTCTATATAAATAATAATCAACGTAACAAATAGTACTGCGAAGTTGTAGTCCATGCAAAAGTAGTCTTTTAGCATATAAAATAAAGCCATAACGACAAAAAGGCTAATACCTTTATTAGCCTTAAGTAAATTTAATATTTTATAAAACGTAAATAAAACTCCTGCACATAGCAAACATGCTAAAATTCGCATTACTATTAATTCGTTACCGAATATTGCAAGAAAAATAGCATTTACCATTGGAAGTAGTGGTGTTTGCACCATGTTAAAATCTCTATATGGCACTAAGCCATTTTCTACATTATTTGCAAAATTAAAATTCCACAACTCGTCTAAGTTACCAATTGCTTTTGGTATTACCACAACAGCTATTGCTAATGCTATTATTAAAAAAATGCTTATATTACATATTAATCTTTTGCTTTTTTCTTTCATGCTTTCTCCATTTTTTGGTTTAGTATAAATTTTATGTTTTCATCAGCGTTTTTATCAGCTATGTAAATTTTGTATTTAATTCTATTCTTCGACTTACTTTTAGATAGTAATTTTTTGTTTTTCCAGTATTTATAATAATTTATTTTTCTATATTTATTTTTTTATCTATAATATATTGTGGTCTTTTCTTTGTGTCATCATAAATTCTACCAATATACTCTGAAATTATCCATAATGATAGCAACTGAACTCCGCTAAGTAATGTAACTGTTACTATAAGGGATGTCCAACCCGCTTGTGCACTATGCCCTGTAAAGTATGATATTAGCGAATATATTAATATTATTAGTGATATTAATATTGTTAATATTCCTAAGCCTCCAACAATTTTAAGTGGCTTTGTCGAAAAGCTTATAATACCATCTGACGCAAGTTTTATCATTTTCTTTAATGGATATTTTGTTTTTCCTGCAAAACGTTCTTGTCTTTCATATTCAAAAGCTTCTTGTTTAAATCCAACCCAGCTAAATAACCCTCTTAAAAACTTATTATGCTCTGGCATTGAGTTTATAACATCTACAACTTTTCTATCTACTAGTCTAAAGTCGCCTGTATCTCTTGGTATTTCTACATCTGACAATGCATTTAATGTTTTATAAAACATTTTAGCTGTAAGAAGCTTAAACGCAGACTCTCCTTTTCTTGTTTTTCTTTTTCCATATATAACCTCATAGCCTTCTTCCCAATGTTTAAGCATCTCTGAAATAAGCTCTGGAGGATCTTGTAAGTCTGCATCTATTATAACTATGGCATCTCCTGTAACTTCCTTTAGCCCTGCTGTCACAGCTGCTTGATGCCCAAAGTTTCTTGAAAATGAAATAACTTTTACATTGCTGTCTTTAGAAGCTATTTCTTCAAGAATTGGTAATGTTTTATCTTTACTGCCATCATTTATAAATACTATTTCATGTTCATAGTTTTCTATATTTTCTAAAACATTTTTTACTCTTTTGTAACATTCATTTGCAACTTGCTCTTCATAATACATTGGTATAACTACTGATATTTTTTTCATTTCTATCGCTCCTAATCAAATTTGTACCTAGTATACCACAAAAAATAAATTTGTTCAATTGGTTTATGTCTTATTGTACAAAAAATAGACGCCCAATGGGCGCCTTACAGGGTTACATATACAAAGCTAGGCGGGAACCAACGTCATCGTCGCTGACCGCCGGAATGCGGTAGTAGTTGCGAACAGAAGCTGGATGAAAGTTGCTATCGCCGAAGCAGTCACCTCCACGATAAACTCTGTTGCCGGTGATGAGCGCTTCAATTGTCCAATCCAATACATTTCCTGCCATATCATAGATATTATTTACTGCATATGCAGAATCTGAACCTGTAGCCTTTTTTGAACCACTATAATTTCCTTTTCCTGTACTATCATAAGTATATTTCTTCTTTTCTGCATCTCCACTATTATACATCCATCTCATTACCGCATCCCACTGACATCCCCATATCATACTTGTTGTTACATTACTATTTACTGCTACTCCTTTTGATTTATTATACATTGTATACCATGTTTGATTGTTTATATCACTATTGTTTTTTACTACCACTGCTTCTGCTTCTTTTAAATTACCAGTTTCATACCTTCCTATATAAAACCCTCCATATTTTTCTACACTTGCAATCATACTATTAAACTCTGTCTCTAATTGAGTTAGAGTTACAGAATTTGATGAATCACTACTTACAACATCTGGCTCACAATTACCTGTTGCATTTGTTATACTCATTACTCCATTTTTCTCTGTCCAATTATATGGAGTTATTCCATTTTCATCAAAATCGTATAATTTTCCCCACTTCTTACAATTTTCATCTCTTCCATACATCTCACTTGGATTTGCTACTGGTACCCACACAAACTGATTTCTTGTTGTTTGTGCAGTATCCTTATTTGTATCGTTTACCTCTTCTTCTCCTTCATATATTACAAATCCACCCTCTACTGTTGTCTCTCCTGTTACTTTTGATGCTGTATATCCCTTTGGCACTGGCACTGTTATAGGTGTTGTATCTGTACTTTGAACAGCATTTACCTTTTCATCACTTGTCCCGTTCCATTTTTCAAATTCCTCCGCAGGACATCCTTCTGGCTCTTCTGGTGTTGTTTCGCTTCCACCTGTTTCATTTAACATATTCTCCATTTCAGCTGTTACTTCGTTCATTTGTGCTTGCTCATTTATAATAACCTCATTTGTCTTATTTGCAGCCTCTCTTGCTTTTGCTATTATTCCATTTTCACTAAACACCAAACTTATTGTTATTCCTGCCAATATTAACAATACCACAATAGTCACAACTAACGCTATTAGAGTTATTCCGTGCATTTTTGCGTTTTTTTGTAATTGTAAATTTTCTTTCATATTCTTCCTCCTAAATTTTTATTCTTTTGTTGTTATTCCCTATTTTATCTTTTATTAGTCATTTTTCTTATTTTAGTTAAAATAATTTTACTTGCCTTTACTAATTTTAAATTTAATGTAGAATAATTTGTTCTTTTAAATCTCATTTTGCAGAATAATTATATTATCTCATTATGAGATTGTGCATTTCTTCTATATTACATTTGCATTACAATTTGATTGCATTTTTGAAATATTTTTTAATTGCATATTGAATTATAAAATTTCATTTTTCTTATGGTTGTCAAAATCTCCGTCCCCACTGACAACCCGTCCCCACTGACAAGCAAAAAATACTCCTTGCTTTCTTTTATTCCCTGTGCTATAATGTGTTTGGCTTTAATAAAAGCTTAAATGATTTTAATTATTTTTATACTATTTCCTTCTTTTTTTGATTAAGAAAAAGTGTCAATAGGGTCAAAAATATTAAATATCAAAATTAAAAGAAGGAGGTACGTATAATGGCAGATAAAACATTAACATGTAAAGATTGTGGTGCAGAGTTTGTTTTTACAGAGGGTGAGCAAGCATTTTATGCAGAAAAAGGATTTACAAACGAGCCACAAAGATGTCCAACTTGTAGAAAAGCAAGAAAAGAGCAAAGAAGAAATTTTAACAATAACTAATTTCTTTTTAGATTTTTACCATTAGGCTATACCTAATGGTATTTTTTATGGTAGAATTGTATAAGTAATTTATTTAGGAGTAAACTTATGAATATTTTATTTACATGTTTAGTTTCACTTTTATTTTGCATAATTCTTATATTTTTTATAATAAAGGATTTTGTAAAAAGTAGAAATAGTAAATTAAATAAAAATAGTTCTAAAAGCAATATAACTTTTGTTTCTTTCTGCAAAGAAAATATATTTAGCATTTTAGCAATTGTTGTTTTGTTTTTTGGCTGTTTTATTAGATTAATTTATATAGATAAATACCCAGTTGGACTTAACCAAGATGAGGCATCTTCTGTATATGAGGCTTGGTCTATTTTAAACTTTGGAATAGATAGAAATGGGCAAAGTTTTCCTGTACAGTTTATATCTTGGGGTAGTGGTCAAAATGTGTTGTACTCATACTTAATGCTACCTTTTATTAGTATATTTGGATTAAACACACTTAGTATAAGACTTCCTATGGTTTTAATTGGTTGTATTTCACTTGTTGTATTTTACTATTTTATGAAATCTGCTTTTGGAAATAAAAAAGCTGTGTTATTTTTGTTTATATTTACAATATTTCCATGGCATCTTATGAAATCACGTTGGGGATTAGAGTCAAACATATTTCCTGACTTAATTTTATGGGCAATTTTTGCTATGTATATGGGAATAAAAAAGAAAAGTAACTGGTTAGTAGTTTTATCTGGAGTAATATTTGGACTTTCCACATATTCGTATGGAACATCATACTTTTTTGTACCAGTTTTGCTAATATTACTATACATTTCCCTACTTATTGTCAAAAATTTAAGTTTAAAACAGTGTATTATCCACTTATGTACAACTACTGTTATTGCACTGCCTATGATACTTTTTGTAATTATAAACTTTTTCGATTTAGACACATTAAAACTTGGACCTATAACTATACCAAAACTTCCAACAGTCCGCTTCAAAGAGATTACAGCTGTTGGCTCTAGCGTAGACAGTAATATTTTTAGTAATTTTATAAGAAATATAAAAATGCTACTTACCAATGACGGCAATGTGCTTAATTACACAGTTCCATATGGTTTGTTTTTCTGCAACTGGTTAACAATACCTATTGCAATTATTGGAACTGTGATTTCTTGGAAATTGGGACCAGGTCCAAATTTCCAAGCTTCTTCAAACTCGCAAAATCAGCAAAACATTAATGCTCATCAAAGTACGGGAAAAGTGCAAAATTCTACTTGTGCTTTAGCTTACACTTTTATAAATTGTTTTTTTGTAGCTAGCCTTCTTCTTATGTTTATGGTAGATGGTGCTATAAATAGAATAAATGTTATATTTATACCTTTGGTATTTTACACTACTATTGGAATAATTAACCTAGGTAAAGTTTGGTTTGTACCTTTTATTACATATTTTATATTATTTACTTTTATGGAATATTATTATTTTACAGATTATCAAACTTATATAAGCTCTTACATGAACGTTGGATTGAAAGAAGCTATTATAGAGGCAAGTAATTTAGTTGAAAATTATGAAAATAGTACCGATGCTAATAGTAGTAATAATAACGAAAAAGGCCTTACAGCTAGCAATAATAAATTTACTTTATTAGATAATTCCAAAACCTTGCAAAATTATACAAAACTATATATAGACACCTCAGTTAATCAACCATACATTTTCTATTTACTATATAATGAAGTTCCAACACCTTATTATATAAGTAATGTTCAAAAAAGTAATGAAGATGCGATGTTTCAGACTATAGATAGTATTGGAAATGTGTATTTTACTATTCCTACTACTTTGGAATTAGATAATGTGTATATTTTTAGGCAATCTACTTTAGAAAAATATAAAAACATGTATAATAATTTAGGCGAATTTACCAGTGAAATATATGGTGAATTTGTGGTATTGTATGTGACTTTATTCTAGCACCACATACAATATCACTTTATATATTTTTGTCCGACTTATGCATTTTTATCTTCTAATAATATATTTTTCATTTCAATTATATTGTAAAAAGGAATATTGATACCTCTTTCTGCCATCATTATAACTTGTCTTGCATAGGCTATAACTTTATTTCTTACATTTAAAGCTATCTCAACATCTTTATTTTCAGTAACGTACTTTTCCAATATGTATTCTTCAGTTGTAGGGAACAAATTCTGAACTAAAAATACTGCTTGTTTTCCCACTACTTCCCCAAAAACAAAATTATAAACTTTATGCTGTTTTTGTTTTTTATGCTCATATATCTTTTCATACTTTTCATATTTAGTTGAAATAGGAACAAACCAGACTATTTCTTTATTAAATTTATCTCTAAAGCAAAAATAGCATGGTCTTTTATTTCCACTTTCCTTGTTTTCCATTAATTTATATTCTTTAAAAATTTTAAAAAATTCATCTTTTATAAAATAAAATTTTCCATCTTCTATTACCATTATTACAATATCTCCTTTATAAAAATATGGGATCTAGTTTTATAGACCCCACATTTAACTATAATCATTTATTTTTTCACCTACTTATTTATATTCCGCAAGTAGGGGTGCGATTAACATTTTTTCATTCACAAATTTATATCTCGCAAGTGACGTTGCGATTAACATTTTAATTATAGCAGATATTAAATATCTACTACTATTATATTCATTATACATATTTTTTATTAAAATATCAATACATTTTTTAAATTTGATAAAATATTTTTTTATTTCTTAACTCTTGCTCCCATATATGTAACACTAATTACACTTATACAAGCTATAATAATTTGTATTATTGGAATATAAAATGTTAATTCATAACTGTTACTAAATATTAAATACATTATAAATGCTATTAATAATCCTATAATAACGCCTATTAATACGGCTTTTATGCTATATAAAATACTTTCGTACCTTAGCATTTTCTTTAATTGCTTACTGGTCATACCAATAGAACTTAGTATTTTAAATTCGCCTTTTCTTTCATTAATATTTGTTGTTATCGTATTTATTATATTTGTTAATCCAATTACACCAATTATAATTATTAATCCATATGCAAATATAGAAATTAAATTCGTCATGTTTTCACGGTCTTCTTTCATTTTTGAATAGTTAATAATATTTAATTTAGGCTCATTTATATATTTTTCTATGTCTTCCTCTAACTTATTTGGATTGCTAGAATTTATCCTCATATTAGTCATACCATCTATAACGATTTTACTATTTTCTACGTCTATTGTTTTTGCAACTTCCATTGGAATAATTAAAACTGCATTTATGCCTGTCATTTTCATTGAAGAATTTTCATCTAACGTTTGTAATAATTTTTCTGGGTATTTATCTGTTACTTTTGCAATTTCAAAAGTATAGTCTTTATCTCGTATGTTTACTTGTATTTTTTCTCCTTCTTTTAAATTTGTTAATTGTATCTCTTCTACACTTGTATATGATGTTTTAAAATTATTAACTAAAATTGCTTTATTCAGTACATCAAAATAATTTAATCCTAATTCTTCTAAATATTTATTAAACGCTGTTCCTTCGGCTGAATAAATTGAAATATTTATATCACAATTTAAGTTATATGCTTCGTTTGTTAATACATTTCTATCTCTCTTTATTTTTCCAGTAAAAAAAGTATATATCGAATATTTTTCTATGTTATCTAATTGACTTATTTGCTCAAATGTTTCTATCTTTTCTTTATATGGTATATCAAAAGCATCTGAATAAAAACTTGTATCAATATTATACTTATTTGGATACATTTCGTCCGTTATTTGAAATATATAATTTACTGTACTAGTCGTTATTATTAATAAAACTATACTAATTACAATAGATATTGTTGCAGATAGATATTTCTTTCTATTTCTTTTTAAGTTTTTAACAGCTAGACTTTCTTCTATCTTTCTTTTATCATTTTTTTCTTTATATTTTTTATTATCTTTTATTTTTCCATGCTTTAATTGTTTTATATATATTTCTTGGTTCTGCCTAATCACTTCCATAGGTGCTACTTTTGATGCATCTTTTGCTGGTTTTATACAAGAAATATATATTGTAATTATGGAGATTATTACTGAAACAAGTATAGTTATTGGCGAAAACACAAATTGTAGTGTAAATCCTTTTTCTACACTTATAGCATTTATTCCACTTATGCCTATTAATACAATTCCTATTCCTAAAATTATTCCTATTGGTATTGAAATGCAGGCATATATAATTCCCTCTAAAATAACACTTTTCTTTATTTGTTTCGAAGTAGCTCCTATGCTAGCTAATGTTCCAAAGTCTTTTTTTCTTTCTAATATGGACATCCTAAAACTATTTCTAATTAACAAAATAGAAATACAAGTAACTACTATAATTATAGCCAATCCTAGTAACTCTATTTGCTTTTTATCCATTAATTCTGTCTGTGCACCTTGCCACATTAGTAAACTATCATTAACACTTACATTTCCTATAGTTTCTTGCAGTACATTTCCAAAAGCATCTGCATTATTTATATTATTCATCAAAATAGTAATTATATAAGGTCTTTGTTCTTCTATTTTTTCCAACTTAGTTATTGCAATATATGCTCGTTGATTTTCCGCTTCTTCATTAGTTTGTTTTGAAATTCCAACTATTGTATATGTTGCCTTTTCTTCTCCATCTGGCTCTAACAAATCTTTATATTTGTCACTAACTTTTACTTTTTCCACATTTAAAGTAATTTTTGTGCCTACTGTTAAATTTTCATTAGCATTGCTAACTAAAAAGTCAGATATAACAATTTCATTTTTATTTTCTGGAAGCCTTCCTTCTAAAAGCTTTATAGCTCTATTTTGCAGTGCCAAATCATCATAAGCTTCTACTTGTATGCCAAGCTTACTATCTCTTTTAGTTTCATAATCTGCTGCTCCAATAGTTTGTGAAATAGCTATACTTTGTATGCCGGCTTGTTCTTTTTTATTTTTTATTAATTCAACTTCTTCTGCATTAGTATTTACCACCATTATATGATAGTTTCCTATTGTTTCTTTTATGTATGTCAGCATAGAACTTTGAAAGCTTACCAGCAAGGTAGAAATAAAGCATATTAACATTACAGAAAAAATTATACCTATTGAAGTTGCTATGGTTCTTTTTTTATTTTGTTTTAAATTCTTTTTAGCTAATGAATATATTACTTTCATTTTTATCCCCTTAATTTTTCTTGAATTTTCATTTATTTTCCGTTTTTTTACAATAATTTTTACTTTAATTATTTACCTTTGCTATTACTTATTTTTTCGTCTTTTACTATCTTTCCATCTTTTATTTCTATAACTCTTTCCGCTTCGTGTGCAATTTTCTCATCATGTGTTACTAATAAAATTGTTTGCTTATATTTTTCGTTTGAAAGTTTTAGTAGTTTTATAATTTCTTCTGAAGACTTGCTGTCCAAATTTCCCGTTGGTTCATCTGCTAAAATTATAGCAGGATTATTTACTAAAGCTCTTCCTATTGCCACTCTTTGCTGTTGACCACCTGATAATTGATTGGGCAAATGTGTTTTTCTTTCTTCTAAACCTAATGTTTTAATTAATTCTTTTACTTCATCATTATTAGGTTTTCTACCATCTAGTTCGCATGGTAATGTTATATTTTCTTTTACATTTAAAATAGGTAGTAAATTATAAAATTGATAAATTATTCCTACATTTTTTCTTCTAAATATAGCCATTTTATCATTATCTAATTTTGTAATATCTGTACCATTAATAATAATGCTTCCAGATGTAGGTTTGTCCACTCCACCAATTATATGTAATAAAGTAGACTTTCCACTTCCAGAAGCTCCTATAATTGCCACAAATTCTCCTTTACTCACACTAAAAGAGACATTGTCTAATGCATATACTTCTGCCTCTTTTTCTCCATATTTTTTTACTAAATTTTCACATTTTAAAATAACATTATTTTCCATAGTATTTCTCCCCTTTTTTACAATATACACATATATTTTTAAAATGTCAATATTGTAGAAAGACGAGCGTTTTTCGCTCGTCTTTCTTTTATCCGCATTTATCTTCATTATGGCTATATTTTAATTTAGTTGCCATTCCTCCCCTTATATGTCTTTCTGCCTTATTTTCATCTAATATGTTTCTTACTTCATGTGCTAATATAGGGTTTATCTTAAGTAGTCTTTCACTAACATCTTTGTGTACCGTTGTTACTTTTCGTAACGGTAGAATTTATATCATCAAAATTCGTAATTACTGTAGGCTGACTTCCAATTTCATTTAATAATTTTAATCTTACTTCTACATTTCCTTCGCTATCTACTTCAATGACATCTATTATTGTTTTAAGCATTGCATTTGTAATTGTTTCATTGTTTAAAATGTCATCTACTGTTTTTATTGTTTTTGTTAGTTCTTTTTCTAATACATCTTTCTCTTTTATTTCAGAAGTAATTAACTTTAATTCTCTTTCTAATCTTGATATATCTTCATTTAATGGATTTGTATATTGTTTTAGTTCCTGCATATTGATTACTTCGTTTTGGAACATTTCCATATATTTTTGTTTTTTAACTGTTACTTTTTCTATTTCTTTAAGTAGGCTTTCTTCACTTCTTTCATTATTTTCCCTTAATGCAGTTATCTTTTCAAATTCTTTTTCAACTGCTTTCATAAAGTTCTTTTTATTAGAAATTATACTTTTAAGATATTCTTTAATGGCATTTAAAAGTTCTTCTTCATCAATTACAGTTGTGTTAGGGCAATGATTTACACCCATTGAGTTTCTTCCACTACATACCCATCTTATATATTCTGGTCCGTCATCTGTATATTTTCTTTTTATTCTTCTAAAGGAATAGCCACAATGTTTGCAATATATTAGCGTACTAAATACATACTCTGTTTTTTCTCTTTTATTTTTTAGTTTAAATTCATTTGACCTCTGTTCTAAAATTTCTTGTGTTCTATTAAATAATTCATCCGATATAATTCTCATTTCTGGTTTGTCAGCAACAATCCAATCTTCTTCTGGTAAATCTTTTCTTGCTCCTGTTATAAAGTCAGTAATTTCTGATTTCTTATTTGTTACTCTACCTGTATATATTGGATTTTTTAGCATTCTTACAATAGAAGTTTGTACCCATTTTGACTTTGTTTTCTTTGTTCTTATTCCTCTATCATTTAATTCCCAAGCAATTTTCGTTGTTCCCATTCCTTTATATACATAGCTTTCAAATATTTCTTTTACAATTTTTGCTTCTTCTTCATTTATTTTTAAAGTATATTTTTCTCCTGGTATTTTGTCATAACCAAATACCAAATTAGGTACTCGACCTTTTTTAGCTGTAATGTCTTTTCCGAATTTAACCCTTTTAGACATATTGGCACTTTCTTGCTGTGCCATCGCACCTAAAATGGTTAGTATAAATTCTGACCCACCTTCCATAACTTCGCCATTGTTTAAGAAATCTACTTGTATTCCATAGGATTTTAGCTCTCTTATACTTTGTAATAAATCTACTGTATTCCTAGCAAAACGGCTGACATCTTTAACAATTACTCTTTCAAATTTCTTTGCCTTTGCATCTTTCATCATTGCCAGAAATTGCTTTCTATTTTTTATTTGCTTTCCAGAAATTCCTTCATCTGCATATAGCTTGTACAACTCATAACCGTTCTTTTGGGTAAATTCATTAAAGAATTCTATTTGCTTTTCAAGAGAGTCTATTTGTGCTTCTTTTTCAGTTGAAACTCTACAATATGCTGCAATTTTCATAACTCAAATTCTCACTTTCTTATATATTGTTTTGTGTCTGTAACTTTATATTCGTTCTGTTACATTTTAGCACATAAGTTATAAAAAAGCAATAAAAAACTACTCTCTTTTTGAGAATAGTTTTAATTTGTATTTGATTAGTTGTTTTCAGCTAAATATTTTTCAAAATCTTCTATTGTTAATTCTTCATTATTTTCATATTTTTCCTTTGTATAATCTCCTTTTCCATCACTATACATTTGTATGAATTTTATCATACCTTCAACACCTAATTTATCTTTTAAAGCTTTAAGACCTTCTCGTCTTATTCTTTCTAACTCTCTTACTGTTACAGCCATTTAAATCACCTCCATAATAAATTCTATTGGATTTATAACTTTAATCCTTAAATTTGCTCTTTTTGAAGCATTTATTAACAACCTATCAGTTGTAATAAAATAATCTATATCTGTACTTTCTGCAAAAGATAAATGTAATGCATCCATATCTTTTATATTAAATTGCTTTAATTCTAATGCTCTTTGTTTAATCTCTGGTGTATAAGTAATTTGTGATAATTCCATTGCGTCATATAAATCTTCTACTTGTCGTCTTTTATTATCTAATTTAATTTTGGATATTTCAAAATCTATTACCATACTTTTATAAATTTCTACTTCTTTATTTATATGCTTTCTAAATATATTCTCTATTGCATTTGCCTCTAGATTTATCTTTTCTTGTTCTAAATCATCAAATGGTCTATTATAACAACAAGTATCTAAATACAATTTTAGCATAAAATCAACCTCTCTTTCTATTATACTACATTTTATCATATTTATCTATATATAAGGAAAATATTATCTGTTTCGATTTTAACATATATGATTATTTTATTCAATTAAGATTATTAAATTTTATATCTCAATTTCATCTTCTATACAGTGAGAATTTTGAAAATTATAATCAAACTTTATCTTTTCATCATTCTCTGCCAAGTTATATGCCAAAACTCCAGCCATAGCTTGTACTATTTGTTCCTCTGTATTAGGATTATAAAATGTAATATTTAAATCCTTTTTCAAAATTCTCACCTTCTTTCTTTTCAATACTATTATTAAAGTTCTAAAAATATTACTAAATTAAAAAATTCACTTTGATTTAACAAAGTGATTATCTTGAATATACATTTGAACTTTTTATACTACTTGCTCTCACAATATTTTTTACTACTCTTGGTACATCTTTTGTAACATTTATTCCTTTTCTTAAAACTAAATTGCTAGAATTTTTATCATATTGATATATTGATCTATTCCATTTAGCAAATGCAATGTCTGACATTTCAGATTTTGTTGATAGAAACTCGCTATCTCTTTTTAACAATTCAAGTAAAGCATAATATTCTTCTATTAAATTCTTTTTCTTTTTTCTAATATAAGTTTTACTATACTCTTTATTGTATTCAGCCTTTTTCTTCATTGATTCATTATGTCTTATCTCTTTTTCGTTAGTATATCTTGTATCTTTTTGAATTACTTGAGAAATATAACTTTGAGAAACCCCAACAGTTTCAGCAATAATGTCTTGTTTCTGGTGTTCTTCAAAATACATTTGTAAAATTCTTTCTTTTTTATCCATTTTGACCTCCTTTCTTACTTATATTTTTTACTTGCACTTTTTTAGGTATAAAAATACCATATATATAAAGTACAACTCGTAATTTATATACATCATTTGACAATTATAAATATTTATTGTAATATATTATTATAGAGAAAGTATTAAAACTGACATAAAATGCAAGTTAATACTTTGCTGCATAAAATAGATTACATTTCTATTATAGTGTAATACTTTTTAAAAGTCAATATATTACAATAAATTTTTTAAAAAATTTTATGAATAGGAGAAAATTATGAAAATGAATTTAGAATATGGCTTTAACAATGAGTCAATGCCAAAATTTGAAGAATATGAAATAAAGGTAATAAATAACATCAAATATGTTGTTCCTAAAATTTTGGAAATACATAGAACAAACTATTCCTTAATTGATTTTGATGATTATAAAGAAAATGATAAACCATTAATAGATTTTATCAATTTAGGAAAATTATCTTTAGAACAAAAAGAAGATACTGACAAGTTATTGCTTGAATATGTAAATCAATATGGACTTTTAGGACTTATACACGACTTTCCAGTAAATAGATATTACACATTAGATAAGGAAATACTATTAAAAGAATTTAATTATATCAATAATAGTGATTGCTTTAGCATAATGAAAATAGTTGATTATTTTAAAATATTCTTTCCTATTGCTACTGATGAAGAAATAAAAGAATTATTGGAGAAAATAAACAAAAATATATATGAACATAGTATGGAAAAATTTATTTCTCCAGAAATAAATAATTTGTTATTTGAAAATGAAAAATATTACGAACAAGTAGATATGATAATAAAATATGCTCAATTTATGTATAATACTTTAAAAGAATTGAAAAAAGATAATGGAGAATATATCAATACAAGAGAAATAAATAAACTAGAATCAAATCACATAAGAGTTAATTTAGAATATGACGGACTAACAATACATATTAGGAGTTTAAAAGAATACATAGATGAAAACTTTAAATTATATGCAATACAAGAAAAGAAATATTTAAAACTGTGTAAGCATTGTGGAAAAGCATTTATTGCTAACAACCCGAAAACAGTATATGATACATTTAGTTGTAAAAACCAAGAAAATGTTTACAACAGTAGAGCAAGGTTAAGCTCAAATGTAATAAAAACAGAAGATGGACTAACTGTAAAAGTAACACCAAGTGAAGAATTATCTAATGAATTAATAAAAAATTTAAAGAAAAATTAATTATAATATGATATTATTCTTTTAATGAAATAGTAATTTATATTTATAGTTAAAAAATGTATAAAGCAGACAATTTATTAAAAAAATAAGGAATTCGCTGTTTGTGGGGTGTTAATTTTAGAATAAAAATAGTATGATTTTTGTGAGGAGGAGATAAGAATGGATTTAGATAAAATAGGAAAATTTATTGCTTTGAATCGCAAAAATAAAGGATTAACACAGGAACAATTAGCTGAAAAATTAGGAGTAACAAATAAAACAATTTCAAGATGGGAAACAGGAAAATATATGCCTGACTTATCTTTATTAAAACCATTAAGTGAGGAATTAGGAATAACATTAAATGAATTATTATCTGGTGAAAAAATAAAGGAAGAAAAAATAGTCGAAAATACAGAGAGAAATATACTAAATACAATAGATTACTCGAGCAAAAAAGTTGAAAATGAGCACAAAAAAATATCTATTATATTAATGATTTTAGGTGCTATTATAAGTATTTCAGCATTAACTATTTTTAACAAAGAAAGTAGTTGGTGTTCTATATATTCTATTATAGGTATTATTATATTTGTAATAGGTTTAGTAAGAAATTTAAAAAAGTTTAAGAAAATACAAAAAATAGGTATTGGAATAGTCTTATTTATAGGGATATTTGGAATATTCTATATAGCTGATTATTTGGGGGTAAAAACAAATAATAGACCACCAATTTATAACTATGAAATAGAAACAACATTTAGAGAAACAAAAGAAATTGCCTATTATAGTTTGTTCTATAATGTATATAGAATTAATGCAGATACAACAAACGAATATTATGTTATTGATGAGAGAAAAGAATATAATTTTGATACTATGCCAATTACACCATTTAATAGAAATAAAAGTGGTATAGATAATATTTTAAAATATCAAAACAAATATGTTGGAAATAATAGTAATACTGGAAACTTAATAAGTAATTTGCCACTTTCTGAATATGGATATGTGTTTGAAATAGACTCAAATAACTTAGGTTTAACGATAGATTATCATATTACAGATTGGTATATAAATGATGAAATGTATGTAGAAAGAGCATTAGTATATAATTCTGTTTCATTATTTTCTTTAATAGAAAATTTACAATATGTAACCTATAATTTTACAGGAAATAGTTACACAATTAAAAGAGAAAAAGTCCAAGAAATATATCCTAATTATAGCAAAATAAATGAAAATGGCATAAATAAAGATAACTTTAATATTTATTTAGAGAATAAAATGAATGATGATGTATTTATAAAGAACATATTTAATAAACTTTTTGTATAAATTACAATTTATCATATGTAAAATAGAGGGTGTAAGCCCTCTATTTATAACTCTTTTTCAAACTCTTTAAATCTTTCTTTTTTAGCAAATTGTTTTTCAGCATTTAAAGAATTTCCAGTTTCTTTTTCGAAATTTCTAACAATTTCATCTTCAGAAGGTAATTCAAATTTGTTACAAATCCATTTAATAAATTTTTTTACAGTTTCTTCAAAAGTTTTTATAATCTTATGAAGTCTAGTGTTTTCTTTTTCTAGTTTGTGTATTTTATGCTGATATTCATATTCTAAATTAAATGTTTTTTTCTCAAATTCCTTTTCTAGTTCTTCTTTTCTATTATTATATCTAAAATCAAGAGAATTGCTTTTTACTTTATAATCGTGTTCCATTTGATATACTCTATTATGCAAATTTTCATTATCTTCAAGTATTTTATTTCTTTCTTTTTGGTATTTTTCTGCCTCATCAATTACATTTACTTGTCTTTCTATTTCTCCGTGTAATTGTTTGTTTTCAGAGTATAATTTTTCAATAAGTTTATCTTTTGGCTCAATAATTTCTTTTTGTATTTTTTCATTTCTTTTGAAAACAACCTTATTAAAATCTTCAATACTTGGTACTTCTGGAAGTTCTAATGTAATATCTTGCAATATTTCTTTAGTTTTTTCATAATTCGTAATTTTTTTATATTCTTCAATGCTCAAATGTGTTCTATTAGTTTCTTCTTTTGGTAAGCCTCTTTCTAGTTCAAAATTGTGTAAAACCATATATTCGTAAAAGGAATTTTGTAATTGTCTATAACTATCTTTTTCTTTCCAAAATTCACTACAAGCTAACTTATCAATAGCATTTCCTTTTTTATCTTTTGTATGAACAACAGGTAAGAAAACTAGATGTAAATGTGGAGTATCTTCGTCATTATGAACTTTAGCAGATAAAATATATTGCTCACCTAAATTTTTATATTCACATACAAATTTATATGCAGTTTCAAAAAATCTTCTAGTTTCTTTTTCTCCAATTCTATTAAAAAATTCATTGTCAGATGTGATGATATATTCACAAGCAATATTGCTAACTGTTTTAATTTGACCTTTTAAATTATATTCTTTTCTTATTCTCTCAAATTCTTTTTCATAACTATATCTTGGATCTTTCAATGAATAGTTTAAATGTGATTTTTCTTTATCAATATTCTTATTAGAATAATTTTCATTTTTCCTTTCATTATGTCTAAATATGCCTTTTAAATTTTTTCTTTTGTATTTTTGATTCCTTATTATAGCATAACTCATATAATATCTACCTCCTCCGAATAGCTAAATAGAGTAACACAAACTAAACTTAAAAATGGCTCTTATTTAGAATGTGTTGTAACACACTACAACACTTTTTAGTAAAAGTGTCCGTGTGGCAGGGTAAACCCTACAACCCAAAACTAAAAATTGCTACTAGCATTTTTTAGTTTTCTCATAACAAATAAACTTGTCATTTGTTATGCTTTTCAATAAATTGCATTTCTGCATTTATTGAAAAAAGAGTAAGAAAAAAATAAATTTTTTCTTACTCTTTGAAACCTTGCTCGGTTTCAAACTCCCACGCTATATAGCTACCTTTTACAGAAACCAGAGGGAATGAGCTAAAGTAGAATTAGGTGTAATATCCCATTTGTAAAATAGAATTATTACACCTATACAAACTGAAACCGTCGGTCATTCGCCTCGTTTCATAGGTAGTCTAGTAAGTAACAATATTGTTACTATAATTGCTGATACATTTTTAAGCATCTTTGTTCATACTTGTCCAAACTTTTTACAATTATAAATCCACACCAAGTTTTGCCACCGATTACTCTTTTATTATTGTGAGTCTGTGTTCTAAAATCTCACTCACGCACCTTGTATAATTAGACTACTTATACAAATACGAATGAACTTTATAGCATCGGCTCATCACACCTATCACTTTTATAGAGTTTGAGGCATAATCTCTTTTGAAAACAAAAAACTACTCATAGTTGTTAAACTACAAGTAGTTATCTATTTTCTCTATTCAGTTAAGCCTAAAATTCGTTTTTAAGGCACTTTTATTTTAAAGTAGAGTAATTTATTTTATTACTAATCCTAATTTTACAACTGGATTTTTCTTTGCTAGAAAAACCTTTTTAATTTCAATACTTTCTGGAATTATAAGTGATTTATTTATACCGTTCTGGAATGTTACTTCGGTGTGTACTGTACTTTTGCTAACGCCAAATTTTTTGGCAGCTCCTCTTACTGTGTCTTTGCTATCTATTATGTATTGTGCTAGTTTTACTGCTCTTTCTTCTATATACATTTTTTCCAAATGAAAAACCCCCTTAAATACGATGTTTGCTACATTGTATTCAAGTGGGGTTTGTATTATTACTTAGTTTTTAAATCATGCCTCTTCCTTTAATCCCTTTTCTTGTAATTTTTTATTCGTATTTTCTGTAACAATTGCATATATTATAGAAAGAATTGGAAGTCCAACTATCATTCCCATTATTCCAAATAAGCTTCCTCCTATTGTAATTGCAACTAATACCCATATACTTGGAAGTCCTATATTTTTACCAACAACATGTGGATATATTAAGTTTCCTTCTATTTGTTGTAACACTATAATAAATATTATAAATATTAATGCTTTAATAGGATCTACTGCAACTATTAGTATTGCTCCTACAAAACCTCCAATAAAAGCTCCTACTATTGGTATAAATGCTGTTAGTGCTGTTAATGCTCCAACTGGCCCTGCATATGGAATTCCTAGTATTAGCATTCCTAATGTACAAAGTACTCCTAATATAACAGCTTCTTTTGCTTGTCCTGTTAGGAAGCTTCTAAAAGAGTCTCTTGCTAGTCTACTTACTTTTAAAATGTAATCTGCTCTTTCTTTTGTTACACGTGCATATATAAACTCTTTAGCTTGAACTTTTAGACCTTCTTTATTTGCTAAAATATATACTGCAAATACTACTGCTATAAAGAAATTAACAATTCCACCTACTAGCCCTGATACTTGATTTATAGTTACATCTAAAACATCTTTAGATATGTTCATTACACCCTCTTTTAATGCTTCTGTATCTATTTGTATATTTTGAATAAAATTATTAATTTCTGGTACACGCTCTGTTAAGTCTATTGCCCACGTTTTTAAACTTTCTAAATAACTTGGCATATTAATAATTAAATTTTTTATAATTTCTACAAATTGTGGAATTATTAATAATAATATTATTGTTATAACTGCCACTATTGTTATTATAGAAAGTGTAATTGAAAGAGCTCTTTTTATTCCTGTTTTACTGCTAGCTTTTTGTACATTTTCTGTTTTAATGTTATTGCCTTTTGCACTTTCTTTTTTGTCTATTTCTTTAATACCAGATATACTGCTTTTTTTAGTACTTTTATTATACGTCTTTGCTTTTGTTTTAAACAATTTTTCTTCATAAAATCTCATAAAAATGTTTAAAATAAAGGCTATAGCTAATCCCCAAATAAATGGAGATAATATGCTTAAAAAAGTTTTAAATACATTCCATACAGGTTCTATATTTAAAAGAGCTACTAATAGAACAATTGCAATTACAACAATTTTAATAATTTGCTTTGTATTTTCTTTATCTAGTTTCATAGCTTTACTTATATAATATATTTAGTACTTAAATATATCACATACTCCTTTCTTTATTTTATTTTGTTTTGTATATACTAATTTATACCACTTGTAAATTGTATTCCATAATCATACGGTATTTACATCACTCATTTACTTTATATATACATTTTACAGCCACTTTTTATACTGTTTCCATCTATATTAATAATAGCAAAAAATTGGTAATTTTACAAGTATGTGTAATAATTTTGCTTAATACATAAACATTTATATATTTTTTATTATACGCTACTTTTTATTGTAACTTTATCAATCTATTTGTTACAGTTTTATATTTGTATATTGCAATGCCATATATATTGACATTATGTAACCTCCATGATATAATTTTTTTACCTTACTTTTAGGAGGTTTTATTATGAAAACTGTTCGGTTAAATGGAAAATATCCCAGTTCGGTTCAGTCTCCTTGCGATTTTGAGGACATTCCGGTGTTCTTCAAGATGGCAAGTGCTGCCAAAGGTCATTGTTCAGAAGTGACCGTTTCTAAGGTCAGTATCGGAACAATCCTTATTGGACCTACCACAATACAAGCTTGGAGGATTGTTCAAGACCAGAACGGAAACCTTGTATTGGGAATCCGTACCTCAAACGATGTACTCGACCTTCCGGAAGTGTACGAAGTAAGAAATCGTAGAAAAACTCTTGAGCCGGTTCTGGTAAGACTCAATTTACCGGCAGAAGAAAGGTTAAGATTGTTCTATCAAACATATATTAATGCATAGAGCAAAACCTTAAAAACAGTTAGGCAAGCATAATTAGACTTGCCTAACTGTTTTTTCATTTGTTTAAACTAAAACAAAAAAGTTTAAAATTTTAATTCATCTGTTTTTTCTCTCTTTATTCTCTTTACATTATTTTTTTACCGAATAAGTTAAATTTTATTTCATTCTAAATTTTTCCAATTATTTTTTTGATATTTACGTATAATTTAGGCTTTTCGTGAAATCATAATAGTATAAAAAATTAGTTTATATGTAATTTATGGGTTAAATATTAACCTTTTAGTTTCTGTAAAGTTACACCTATACATGCTATATTTCAAGAAAAAATTGGGAGGTTATATTATGGCATTAGATTATACTATTATTGGTGAAAGATTGAAAAAAGCTAGATTAGACAAAAATTTAACACAAGAACAATTAGCAGAACAGATTGATGTTTCAATTGCATTTTTAAGTAGAGTTGAGCGTGGAAGTTCTCATATAAATTTAAAAAGATTAACACAAATTTGTAACATTTTAGGTATTTCTGAAGGTGTTATTTTAAATGGTGCTTCTGAAGATTCAAAAGACTACTTAAATGCAGATTTTAAAGAAATTTTAGAAAAAGCTTCACCAGAAAAGCAAAAACTTATTTATAAAATTGCTGAAATAATTGTAAATGAAGATTAGATAGAAATTGGGACCAGATCTTTTTTTCCTAAATGAAGAAATTTAGATCTGGTCCCAATTTCTTATTTACAAAAATTTTGTAGTAATTATATGCAAAATTAATTGCTTATTTTGTCTATTTATGTTATTATTAATTATGGTCAAAAAATATATTTTTAGGAGGTATTTTTATGGATTTTAAACAATGGGAAGGCTTCGATAAATCTGGTAGATGGACTGATGAAATTAATGTTAGAAATTTCATTCAAAAAAACTACACACCTTATGAAAAAGATAGTAGTTTCTTAGTAGGTCCTACAGAAAAAACAACAAAATTATGGAATAAAGTTTTAGAACTTTATGAAAAAGAAAGAGAAAATGGTGGTGTATTAGATGTAGATACAAAAACTCCATCTGCTGTAAATGCATACGCACCAGGATATATAGAAAAAGAATTAGAGACAATAGTTGGTCTTCAAACTGATGCTCCATTAAAAAGAGCTATTATGCCAAATGGTGGTATTAGAATTGTAGAAAAATCTTGTGAAAGTTATGGATATAAAGTAGATCCAGAAACAGAATATATTTATCATACATTAAGAAAAACTCATAATGATGGTGTTTTTGAAGTTTATACACCAGACATTAGAGCTGCTAGGAGCTCACATTTAATTACAGGTCTTCCAGATGGTTATGGTCGTGGAAGAATTATTGGTGACTACAGAAGAGTTGCTCTTTATGGTGTAGATGCTCTTATTGCTGATAAGAAAAATGACTTAGAAACACTTGATGTAAATGAATTTACGGAAAATATAATTCGTGAAAGAGAAGAAATTGGCGACCAAATTAAAGCATTAAACGACTTAAAAGCAATGGCTGCACAATATGGTTTTGATATCTCTGTTCCAGCTACAAATGCTCAAGAGGCTATTCAATGGACATATTTCGCATACTTAGGTGCTGTAAAAGACCAAAATGGTGCTGCTATGAGTTTAGGTAGAACTTCTACTTTCTTAGATATCTATATTGAGAGAGATTTAAAAAACGGAACAATAACAGAAGAATTTGCTCAAGAATTAATTGACCAATTCGTAATTAAATTAAGAATGGTTAGATTTTTAAGAGCTCCTGAATACAATGCACTATTCAGCGGTGACCCAGTTTGGGTAACAGAAAGCATTGGTGGTATGGGTATTGACGGAAGAACTTTAGTTACTAAAAACTCATTTAGAATGTTACACACATTAGAAAACATTGGACCTGCTCCAGAACCAAACTTAACAGTTCTTTGGTCTACAAGATTACCAAAAGGATTTAAAGAATATTGCTCTAAAATTTCTATTAAAACATCTGCTATTCAATATGAAAATGATGATTTAATGAGAGTAACTTTAGGAGACGACTATGGTATTGCATGTTGCGTTTCTGCTATGAGAATTGGTAAACAAATGCAATTCTTTGGAGCTAGAGCAAACCTAGCAAAAGCTTTACTTTACACAATTAACGGTGGTAGAGATGAAATTAGCGGAAAACAAATTACACCAAAATTTGCACCAATTACTTCTGAATACTTAGACTATGATGAAGTTATGGATAAATATGACAATATGATGGAATATGTTGCAAGAATTTATATTAAAGCATTAAATGCTATTCATTATATGCATGATAAATATTCTTATGAAGCATTAGAAATGGCTTTACATGATAGAGAAGAAAATATATTAAGAACAATGGCTTGTGGTATAGCTGGTTTCTCTGTTGTTGTTGACTCACTTTCAGCAATAAAATATGCTAAAGTTAAAGTTATTCGTGATGAAACAGGATTAGCTGTTGACTACAAAGTTGAAGGAGACTATCCAAAATACGGAAATGATGATGATAGAGTTGACCAAATTGGTGTTGAACTTGTTAAAAAATTCTTACAAAAATTACAAAAACACTATTGCTACAGAAACTCAAAACAAACACTATCAATTCTTACAATTACATCTAACGTTGTTTATGGTAAAAATACAGGAGCTACTCCAGATGGAAGACCTGCTGGCATACCATTTGCACCAGGCGCAAACCCATTACATGGAAGAGATGAAAATGGAGCTTTAGCATCATTAAACTCTGTAGCTAAATTACCATATGACTTCTGCGAAGACGGAATTTCAAACACATTCTCTATTACTCCATCAACATTAGGAAATAACTTAGAGACACGTGAGAAAACATTAGTAAATATGTTAGATGGATACTTTGCAAAAGATGCTCATCACATTAACGTAAACGTATTTGATAGAGACTTATTAATAGATGCTATGAACCATCCGGAAAATTACCCACAATTAACAATACGTGTATCTGGATATGCAGTAAACTTCATTAAACTTACAAGAGAACAACAAGAAGAAGTTATAGCAAGAACAATCCAAGAAAAAATTTAACTAAAACATAAAAAAATAAAACTTGATTGCAATTAATAAAACGATGTATTTAATATACAACTTTTATTTCATATTGTAATCAAGTTTTATTTTAAAACCAATTTTTAAATGGGCTAAAGAATAGCATAAGCAAAATTGCTAATATATGTATTCCGCATAAGTATGCGATAGATTGAATTACTGTATTTTTGTTTTCATTATGTTTAAAATAATACACTATTAATATTATAAATGAAATTATAGAATAAGCAATAAACAACATGCAAAATGGATTTTTATATGGATAATTATCAAATTTATTAAACCTGATAGTCCATAGTATAAATCCCCAAGCATATTGCATTAAGCAATAAATTACGAAATGCAATGCTGCTAAAGGTATAATTTTATATTTTTCTTTGAAATTTGAACATATTACTGACATACCACATGCTACTATTGCAGATAATAAACCAATTGCCAGATAACTATATACGAAAATTTTTTCCATGCTTCCTCACTATAAATTTTCCTTATAAATTATATATAAAATTAAATAATTCAAATTGTTATTTTTTATTTTAACTTTAGTATTTATACTACAATATAATTCAAAATCAATCTAATTCTATATTCCTAATATTTCTTTTGCTTTAGCTACATCTTCTGAATTTGCTGGTCTTATATCTTCTAACTCATACTGCAACCCAAGTTTTTCCCACTTGCTTTTCCCTAAAGTATGATATGGCAATATATCAATTTTTTCTATATTTAGCTTACTTAAGAACTCTTTTAGTTTTACTAAATCTTCTTCCTTATCTGTAATGCCTGGCACTAGTACTTGTCTAATCCAAATACGTTTACCTCTCTCATTTATATAATTTGCAAATTCTAATTCTAACTTGTTAGACATTCCTGTAAGCCATTTGCAAGTTTCGTCATTTATTGATTTTATGTCTAGTAGAAAGATATCTGTTAAATTTATTACTTTCTTTATTTTATCTGTTAATGCAACCATTCCAGAAGTATCCAAACATGTTGAAATTCCTATTTTATGAAGCTCTGTAAAAAGTGCAATTAAAAAATCGGGCTGTAGCAAAGGCTCTCCTCCACTTACTGTAACCCCTCCTCCAGACACTTGCATATATTCTTTAAATTTTAATATTTGATCTATTAACTCTCTTACCGTATATTCTTTGCCTGCTTTTGTGTTCCAGGTATCACGGTTTTGACAATATTTACACTTTAAATTGCATCCTTGTGTAAATATAATAAAACGAATTCCTGGTCCATCAACTGCACCAAAACTTTCAAATGAATGGATTTTTCCTATAACTTCTAAATTATTCATAACTATGTCCACCCTCTTTTTGCTTATATTCTTTTTTCACTTTAATTATTGTATTTAACTCCTATTTTTCAATTTTACTGTTTAATTTTTATTGTAAAAACATATATTGACTTTTTTAGCTGTAACTTTTTCTATATGTTCTTTTTGCTATTTTCTTAAAAGCTGACCTGTCCCTTTTTTCCCGATTTAGGAAATTGGGACCTGTCCCTAATTTCCCAATTACAAATGTTACAAAATATATAATTCCAGAAATTATTACTATCATAGGTCCTGTTGGTATATTCCAGTAGTAAGATAAAATTAGTCCTGTAATTCCTGAAAATACCGAAAATATTACAGATAGTAAATGATAGCTTCTCATACTTTTTGCTACATTTCTGCTAGCAGCAGCTGGTAAAATTAGCAATGAGTTTATTAACAAAATTCCTATCCATCTAATAGATATCATTACTATTACTGCTATTAGTATTACAAATATATTGTCTATTAATTTTGTATTTATACCTCTACTTTTTGCAAGTGTTTTATTTATACTTATTACATTTAATTTGTTAAACATAAAATACCAAAATAATATTACTGCTATAAATGTAATAAATAAGTATAATATTTCTGATGGTGTTATACTTAATATATCTCCAACCAAATAGCTTGAATATTTATTAAAGCTTCCTGTTTGTGCAAGTATTGCTAGTCCCAATGCTATTGCTATTGATGAAAATACGCTTATTATTGTATCTGCTCCATATGTTGTTTTATTTTTTATAAAATTTAGCAATAAAGCAAACACTACTGCAAAAATTATCATAGATATATTTATGTTTGAAATTCCAAGAAGCATTCCTATAGCAATTCCTGTTAATGCAGAATGCCCTAACGCATCTGAAAAGAATGCCATTTTATTGTTTACTATCATTGTTCCTAATATTGCAAATATTGGCGTTATTAATAATATTGCTAATAATGCGTTTTTCATAAATGTATAATCTATAAATTCAAAAGGTAACAAAAATTCTAATACTGCATATATTGCGTCCATTTTTCCTCCTAGTTTGATTTAAATTTATTTAGCTTATATTTTTGCCTAAACTATTAAGTTTATTGTGCTTATATTCTAAATTTGCTCGAGCCGTATTAATTTAGTATATTTATATACTAAATTTGACCAAATCTACATTTAAATTCCAAGCTATTAAATACTTGCTCTGGAGTTCCTTCTTTTATAACTTCTTTATCTAATAAAATTACTTTATCTGCATATTGTTTTGTTAATTCAAAGTCATGTGATACTAATATTATTGACATATCATATTTACTCTTTAAATCTTGAAGAATTTTGTAAAATTCTCTTGTTCCGTTTTCGTCTATTCCAGAAACTGGCTCGTCTAATATTAATAAATTTGGTATTGGTTTTGTTGCCATTGCAAGTAATACTCTTTGAAGCTCTCCTCCTGATAGTTCTCCTATACTCTTATCTATTAATTCTTCTGCACCAAATAATCCAAGTTGTTCTTTTATCTCTTTATACAGTTTTTTATCTTTTCTTAAAAATACTGGTATATCTGAAATGCAAGATGCAAATAAGTCATATACAGTTGTAGGCATGTGTCTTTCTACATTAATCTTTTGTGGAACAAAACCTATTTTTATTTTCTTAGTTTTATTATCTTTCATATCTGTAAATACAATATTTCCAGTGTGTTCTACTTCTCCAAGTATTGCTTTTAAAAGTGTACTTTTTCCGGCACCATTTCTCCCTATAATTACTGTTAACTGCCCACAATGAACGTGAATACTAACATTTTTTAGTATTTCTTGACCACCTATATTAACACTAATATTATTTATTTTTGTACAATGTAACCCACATGCATTAGCTTCTTTCACTACTTACACCTCTTCTCGTCCCTAATTTCCAAGCTCTTTTAGCTGTTCTAAATTATATTCCATATCATCTAAATATGAGTTTTTACTGTAATCTCCACTCATTCCAGTTTTTAATTTATATATCTTCGCTCCTGTTTCTGTAGCTATTGTTTCCGCATTTTGTGTATTATCGTCTTCACCAATAATAATGGCTTTTATATTACTTGCTTTTGCTTGGTCTATTAAACTTCTTAGTCTATCTGCTGATAAAGTACTTTCTTCATGATCTGTTTCTACCATAATCATGTCTAAATTTAAGTCTCTACCTAAATACTCGAAAGCTTCATTTAAACAAATTGCTTTTTCTCCACTTAAATTGCTTACTTCTTCTTTATATCTATTTTCTAAATCTTCTATTTTGGCTATATATTCATTAGCATTTTTATTATATATATCTGCATTTTCTGAATTATAATTAGAAAGTTCATATGCAATATTTTCTACTTGTTTTTTATAATTATCTAAACTTGTCCAAATATGTCCATTTTGCTCTTCTCCATTACTTATAATATCTTGAATTTCTCTACTAGAGTCAATTATTTTTACTCTAGAATATATTTGTAATAGCTTTTCTGTGAAATTTTCTATTCCTACTCCATTTTCTATAAAAACATTTGCATCTTCTACTTTTTTTACATCAGTTGTTGACAAAGTGTAGTCATGTAAACAACCTCCATTTAACTCTGCCATATTTTTTAGTTCTATATTATTTGCACCTTCTGTTACATTTAATGTCATTATATAAATAGGATAAAATGATGTAACAATTTTAAAGTTACTATTCTCCTGTGATTGTTTATCATTTCTACTAGCATTTTTTACACATAAAAATATAATTAAAGCGACTATGCATAGTAATACAATAACTGTAATTAAAATTTTCTTTTTCATAATTTTTTCCCTTCTATTTTTAGCTTTCAATTTATAATAGTTTTTATTTACGATATTTTATTGAATTATTCTTTAGATTTCACTATATAGTCTTTTCGTATTTTTAATATTATTTTTTATTGTATAAAAGCTAAAAATTAGCTTGAAGCATATCTTCAAACCCTACACATCTATGTATTATAATACCATTTTTTATGAAAACTTGCAAGTAATAGCATAAAATAAAGAACAATAATTTTGCGCACAAAAATAGAGCATTTTAAAATGCTCTATTTTTATATTATTCTGCTGTATATGGTAATACAGCAATTTGTCTAGCCCTCTTTACAGCTATTGTTATATCTCTTTGATGAATTGAGCAAGCTCCTGTTGCTCTTCTTGGTAATATTTTTCCTTTATCGTTTACAAATTTTCTTAGTTGATCTGCATTTTTATAATCTAATACTAAGTTTTTATCTGCACATAAAGGACATACCTTTTTTCTCATTTTTCTAAATCTTGGATTGTAATCTTCATCATTTTTTCTGTCATTTCTCTTGCTATTTCTTTTATTGTCTGCCATTTTGTAACCTCCTTTTATTAAAATGGTAGGTCATCGCCTGATGAAACTTCGAAGTCAGAATCTGGGGTTGGCATTGGTATTGAACCAAAAGCATTGCCGTCTGTAGCTCCATCTCTTTTGCTATCTGCAAAATATGCTTCTTCTGCAATAACTTCTGTTACATAATGCTTTTGACCTTGGTCATCATCCCATGTTCTTGTTTGTAATCTTCCAGTTACGGCTACTTGTTGACCTTTCTTAAAATATTTGCTGCAGAATTCTCCTAATTTACTCCATGCAACAATATTAATAAAATCTGCTTGTCTTTCTTCTCCTTGTCTTACAAATCTTCTGTTTACAGCTAGAGAGAAAGAAGCAACTAAAGTATTATTTGTTTGTGTGTATCTTACTTCTGGGTCTCTTGTTAATCTTCCCATTAAAATTACTTTATTCATGTAGACACCCTTTCTCGCACTATAGTAAGTGCAGTTTACTAAAATTTTAAATTATTTTTCATCTTGTCTAATTACCATGAATTTTATTACGTCGTCTGTAATTCTGTAATTTCTCTCTAATTCTGCGATTAGACTTGGTTCTCCTTCAAATGTTGTTACAACATAGTAACCTTCAGAATTTTTCTTAACTTCATAAGCTAATTTTTTCTTTCCAAGGTCTTCTACTTTTTCTACTTTACCATGTTTATTAATCAAATCTGAAAATGTAGTTGTTAAAGATTTAACTTTTTCTTCATCTACAGATGGATTAATAATGATAACACTCTCGTATTTATTCATTATTTTCACCTCCTTATGGATTAGTAACCTACGTATCTTACGTAAGTAAGGAAAAAAATATTTCTATTTTTTAACAGAAATATTTTATCACATATAATGCTAATTTGCAAGCGTTTTATTAAAAAAGCTAATAAGTTGTCAAAGGGGACGGAGAAAATTGACATATCTTATTTTTCTTGAAGTTGTCAAAAATCTCCGTCCCCTTTGGCATTTCTAGCCAAAAATGCCTCTCTTTTTTACAGGAGGTTGTTCATTCATTGTTTTTGCAAGTTCTGTTAAAATGTCTCGTTGCTCTTTTGTTAAACGTTTTGGCACTTGTACTTGAACTGTAAATACAAAGTCTCCGTATGAGTTTCCATTTATATTTTTAAAGCCTTTATTTCTTATAACAAATCTTGTGCCAGATTGTGTTCCGTCAGGTATTCTGTATGTTTCTTGTGTTCCGTCTACCATTGGTATTTTTAAGTCAGCTCCTAATGTTGCTTGTGTAAATGTTATTGGTATATCACAATGTACATTGTTTCCATTTCTTGTATAGATACTGTGTTTTTTTACATGTACATTAATATATAAGTCTCCTTTTGGTCCACCTTGTTCTCCAGGTTCTCCTTCTCCTCGCAAAACTACAGTTTGTTCATTATCTATACCTGCTGGAATTTTTACAGTTAGTCTAACTTGTTTTCTAACTGTTCCCTTGCCTTTGCATGTCTCACATGGTTCTTTTATTACTTTTCCAGTTCCACGACAGTTATTACATGTTCTCATTGTTTGCATTTGTCCTAAAATTGTTGTTTGAACTTGTTTTATCTGTCCTGTTCCATGACATATTGGACATGTTTCTGCATGTGTTCCAGGTCTAGCACCTTCTCCATGACATGTTTCGCAAGTTTCGTTTCTACTTATATTAATATATCTCTCTGTTCCTAAAAATGATTCTTCAAAGCTTATTTCTAAGTCGTATCTTAAATCTGCACCTTTACGAGGTCCATTATTTCTTTGGCTTCTGCCTCCAAATCCACCTCCAAAGAAAGATGAAAAGATATCTCCTAAATCTCCAAAGTCGCTAAAGCCATCAAATCCACTTGTAGAATATGTATATGTACCTCCACCAAATGGTCCACCTGCTCCTCCAAATCCGCTTTGTGGGTCAGCTGTTCCGAATTGGTCATACATTCTTCTTTTATCTGGATTTGATAATACTTCGTATGCTTCATTAACTTCTTTAAATTTAGCTTCGGCCTCTTTCTTATTATCTGGGTTTGCATCTGGATGATATTTTTTAGCAAGTTTTCTATATGCTTTTTTTAGTTCATCATCACTAGCATTTTTCTCTACCCCTAAAATTGCATAATAATCTTTTTTCTCTGCCATTTTGTTCCTCCTAAAGTTTGCATTTTTATTGCAGAAAAATAATGTTTCGCAACAGTGAATTTTCTATTGCTTTATTAGAAACTCTTTTTAAACATCTCTGTTTTAAACTGCTGTCAAAACATTATTTTTTCATTTTCTATATTTCATATTTTTACTTTTTTCAGCATTATTTCTTGTCGTCTTTTTTATCGTCTTCGTCTACTTTATATTCTGCATTGTATACATTTCCGTTTTCATCTGTCTTTGGTCCTTCTGTTGTTCCTGTGTTTGCACCATTAGCTTCTGCTTGTTGCTTTGCTCCTGCTGTTTGTGCATATAATTTTTCAGAAATTGAGTAGAATACTGTTGTTAATTTTTCTGTTGCAGCTTTTATAGCTTCTACATCGCTTCCTTCTAACGTTTTTTTAACATTAGCAATTTCAGTTTCTGCTTTTGCCTTTTCTTCACTGCTTATTTTGTCTCCTAATTCATCTACTGTTTTTTGGCAATTGTATACTAAGCTTTCTGCATTATTTCTAGCTTCTATTTCTTCTTTCTTTTTCTTATCTTCTGAAGCGTGTGCTTCTGCGTCTTTTACAGCTTTTTCAATGTCCTCATCTGTTAAGTTTGTGCTTGCTGTAATAGACACTTGTTGACTATTTCCTGTTGCCATATCTTTTGCAGATACGTGTACAATTCCGTTTGCATCTATATCAAATGTTACTTCAATTTGTGGTACTCCACGTGGTGCTGCTGGAATTCCTGTTAATTGGAATCTTCCTAAAGTTTTATTGTATGCAGCCATGTCTCTTTCACCTTGTAATACGTGAATTTCAACACTTGTTTGTCCATCTGCTGCTGTAGAGAATATTTGTGATTTTTTAGTTGGTATTGTTGTATTTCTTTCAATTAATTTTGTAAATACTCCACCTAATGTTTCAATACCTAATGATAAAGGTGTTACATCTAGTAATACTAGGTCTTTTACATCTCCTGAAAGAACTCCACCTTGAATTGCTGCACCAATTGCAACACACTCATCTGGGTTAATTCCTTTGTCTGGTTCTTTTCCTGTTATTTTCTTAACTGCTTCTTGAACAGCTGGAACTCTTGTAGAACCACCAACTAATAATACTTTGTGTAGGTCATTTGCTGTAACTCCTGCATCTTTCATAGCTTGTTCTACAGGAACTCTTGTAGCATCAATTAAGTCTCCAATTAGTTCCTCAAATTTTGCTCTTGTTAATGTAATATCTAAGTGTTTTGGTCCATTTGCATCTGCTGTAATAAATGGTAAGTTAATTTGTGTTTGTTGCATTCCAGAAAGCTCTATTTTAGCTTTTTCTGCAGCTTCTTTTAATCTTTGCATTGCCATTTTGTCAGATGTTAAGTCAATACCATTAGATTTTTTAAATTCTGATACTAGATAATCTATAATTCTTTGGTCAAAATCGTCTCCACCTAAGTGTGTGTTACCATTTGTAGCTAAAACTTCAAATACTCCATCTCCAATATCTAATATTGAAACATCAAATGTTCCTCCACCTAAGTCATATACCATTATTTTTTGGTCTTGATCTTCTTTATCCATACCAAATGCTAAGGCTGCTGCTGTTGGCTCATTTATAATTCTTAAAACTTCAAGACCTGCTATTTTTCCTGCATCTTTTGTTGCTTGTCTTTGGCTATCGCTAAAGTATGCTGGAACTGTAATAACAGCTTGTGTTACTTTTTGTCCTAAATAATTTTCTGCATCTGTTTTTAATTTTTGTAATATCATTGCAGAAATTTCTTGTGGTGAGAATGATTCACCTTCTATTTTTACTTTTTCTGCTGTTCCCATTTTTCTTTTTATAGAAATAACTGTATTATCTGGGTTTGTAACAGCCTGACGTTTTGCTATTTGTCCTACTAATCTTTCTCCATTTTTTGAAAATGCTACTACAGATGGTGTTGTTCTATTTCCTTCTGCATTTGGAATTACAACTGGTTCTCCACCTTCCATAACAGCTACACATGAGTTTGTTGTTCCTAAGTCAATACCTATAATTTTTCCCATAATAAAATCTTCCTTTCTCTATTTAACAAAAGTTTTGGCGAATTTTTAATTTTAAAATTTATACTAATATATAAGCAATACTTTCGCCTTACTTATTACTTATATAAAATTAAAAACTATCTTATTATTTTACGCTCAACATTTTGGTTTTATATAAACGATTTTGAGCTTTTATCTTAAGTTACTTTTTAAATTCATATATAAGCATTATTTTTTTAATTTGCTACAATAACCATTGAATGTCTTATAACTCTATTTCCTATCATATAGCCTTTTCTAAACTCTTCTTTAATTTCTTTTTCTCCTAAGTTTTCATCAACTACTGAACTTACCGCTTCATGTAGTTCTGGGTCAAATGTTTTTCCTACTGTTTCTATCTCTTTAACACCTTTAGATGCTAAAACATCTTTAAATTGTTGAAGCATAAGTTCTACACCTTTTTTATATTCTTCATCTTTTGTTTCTGCTTTAGCCGCTTTTTCTAAATTATCTAGTACTGGTAAAAATGAAGATACTATTTCTGAAATTATAGAATCATATAATGATTCTCTTTCTTTTGCACTTCTTTTTTTGTAATTTTCAAATTCTGCCATTATTCTTTTATATCTGTCATCTTTTTCTTCTATTTCTGCTTTCATACTAGCCATTTGTTTTTTTATTTCTATAATTTCATCTGCTTTTTCCATATTTTTATTATTTTGTTTCTCGCCTTCATCAGTATTTGTCTTCTTTTTTAATTCTTCTTTTTTGTCTTCCAATTGTTATACCACCTTTCTAATTACTTTTCATTTAGTTTTTTACTAATATATTTCATTACAGAAATTACTTTTGAGTAGTCCATCCTCTTTGGTCCTATAATTCCTATTGTACCCAAGTCCTTGTTTTTATACTTGTGTCTAAAAGTTACTATGCTAAAATCTTGTAGCTCTTTGTTTTTACTTTCATCACCTATATAAACGTTAATATCATTGGCAAATCCTGTGTTTAATAAATCTAATACAATTTCTTTTGTATCTATAAGATTTATAAATCTTTTTGCCACTTCTAAACTTTTAAATTCTGGCAAATCGAATATTCTGTTGGTTCCATCTAAATATATTTTATCTGTATCATTAACAACTTTATTTAACTGCTCTAATACAGGTTTTATAACTTTTACACTATAGTCCATTTGTGAAAGTATGTATTGTTTAAGTGGTTGATTTATTTCTTCTAGTGGTTTACCTTTTAATTTATTGTTAAAAATATAATTTAGTGTTTCTACTTGATCTTCTGTTATATCTTCGTCAAATTTTATTATTGTTTCTTTTACCATCCCTGTATCTGTTAAGATAACTGCCATTAACATTCTAGTCCCTAACAAAACAAATTTTATTTCCTGTATTTTTTGTTCTTCTGCTCTAGGTCCTACTGCAACAGAAGTATAATGAGTTACTTCTGATAAAGTTTGACTTGTTATTTTTGTTAGGTCTTCTATGGCATCTACTTTTGTTGATAATTTTGACTGAATATATTTTATTTCTTCTAAACTTATATTGTCATCTTTTAATAGTTCATTAACATATAGTCTATAACCTAATGCAGATGGAATTCTACCGCTTGAAGTATGTGTTTTTTCAATGTAACCTGCTTTTTCTAGGTCTGCCATTTCATTTCTTATTGTTGCACTGCTAAAGTCTAATCCATATTTTTGTACTATACTACCGTGAACTTACCGGTTCTGCGGTGTTAATATATTCATCTACTATTGCTTGTAAGATTTTTCTTTTTCTTTGATCTAACATAATATCACCTTATTTTTAGCACTCATATTATTTGACTGCTAACTTCATATATATTATATCCATTTTTAGCAATTGTCAATACATATTGCTAAAAATTATGTGAATTTTACGTGAACGAAAACAAAACCACCAGCTATAAAGCCGGTGGTTTTTGCGGATATACCTTATTTAGTTTTGTTTTTGTCACCTTCTTTTTTCTCCTTTGGCTTGTCCATAATCATTTTTGCCAAGTATACAGTAAATCCTGTTACTAGTACAAAAATAACTGTTTTTACAACAAACAACCAGTGGAAGCTATCTCCCAGTTCGCTGACCAAGGATAAAAACAGATAGGTAACCGCAGTAGCCAAAAATCCCATTGTAATAGTGCTAGGTGCATCGCCATTTTTTCCCTGTCCAGTGCTGGACAGGACTCCTGCAATCGTCAAAGCAATTGCAAAGAAGAAAACGGTAGCATTGGTTAAAATACCAATGCTCAGGAAAAGTCCAAAGACAAATCCTACAATCACAGGGATTACGATGCTATAGATAAGTTTCCGCCAATTCATACTAATACCTCCCATAATTTTGGCATTTTTCTATAAAATAGCACTCGACTATCTTAAATTACATTTTACCATATTTTATGTTAATTTTCAAATTGTCTACTATATTTAAGTGCTTTTTAAGATTTTATGTTCTCTTTGTTACTAAATGTTTTTCCTCTTTTTTTATGTTTGCTTAATATTTTATCCATACATCCTATATCTTAATATTGACTTTTTTAACTATACAAATTCTTCCCATACTAAATTAGCTAAGTCTAGCCCTCTCTTAGTTAACCTAATGTAGTCTCCATCTATTTCTAATAAATCTTCATTTACTAATTTTTCTAACTCATTTTTAAAAACATATATTGGATTTGCTGCAAATTTTTCTTTAAATTCTTGTATACTTACTCCATTTAATTTTCTTAAACCAAGCATCATATATTCTTTTACTTTCATATTATGAGTCAGCTTCTCATTAAATATAAAGGTCTCTTCTAATTTATCGTTTTCATAATTTTCTATATATTCTTCTAAATTTTCTATATTTGAGTATCTTACAGCATTTGTATATGAATGTGCCGCTACTCCAAAACCTACATATTCTTTTTGCCTCCAGCAATCTAAATTATGTTGTGATTCATAACCTTTCTTTGCAAAATTTGATATTTCATAATGAATATATCCATTTGCTTCTAATATACTTTTTACTTTCCAATACATTTCTCTTTCTTCTTCATCTTCCGGAAGTTTTAGTTTACCGCTTCTAATTTGTTCTTCTAATACTGTTCCTTCTTCTAATATTAATGAATATACAGAAATATGCTCTAGTCCTAATTTTATCAAGTCATTAACTGCTTTTTCTACATCTTCTATAGTCTGCTTAGGTAAACCTATCATTAAGTCTGCATTTATATTTTTAAATCCTATTTTTCTAGCTAGTTTATATGTATTTAAAAATTCTTCGTATGTATGTATTCTTCCTATTTCTTTTAGTAAACTATCATTTGTAGCTTGCAATCCAATGCTTAATCTATTAACACCTGCGTTAAAATAATCTTTTAATTTATTTTCATTTACAGTACCAGGATTTACTTCTAAAGTTATTTCTGCGTTTTCGTTTATTTTAAAGTATTCCTTTATTGTACTTATAATATTTACAATGTATTTACTTTCAATAAAAGAAGGAGTACCTCCTCCTATGTAAATTGTATTTACATTAAACAATTCATCTATTCCGTTTTCGTAGTCTAGTCTGTTTCCTGTTGCAACATCTGTTATTTCTCTAATTAAAACATTTATATATCTTTCAACTAAGCTTTCCTTATTTGCATATGAAATAAAATCGCAGTAATAACATTTATGCTTGCAAAACGGAATATGTACATAAATTCCTATGTCTTTCATATTTGCTCCTATAATTATTTTAAATTTTTATATTTTACTTTTCCTAATTATATTGTATAAATTTTGGTTAACTTTTCTAGCTTTATAGCTCTTCTGCTATTTTTTCAATTGTCTTTAATCTATGGTTAACTCCAGATTTTCCTATTGGTGTTGATAATAATTTTCCCATTTCTATTAAAGACATATCTGGATTTTTTTCTCTTATTTCTGCTATTTCTTTAAGATTATCTGGAAGGCTATCAAATTTGCCTTTTTTTCGTATTTTCTCTATTGCACTTATTTGTTTTGCGGCTGCCTGTGCGGTTTTATTTATATTAGCTGTTTCGCAATTTACTAATCTATTTACATTGTTTCTCATTTCTCTAAAAACTCTAATTTCTTCAAACTTCAATACAGAAGTACTTGCCCCCATAAATGCTAAAAATTCTGATATTTTTTCTCCGTCTTTAGAATATAAAGTATTACTATTTTCCAACATTTTAAATTCTATATTATATTTTTTTAATATTTCTAAAACAAATTTTGCATTTTTTTCTATTTTAAAAAGTATTTCTACATGATACTTGTTTTTAGGATTATTTACAGAACCGCTTCCCATAAAGCATCCTCTAATTAGTGACTTTTCTAAATTTTCTTTATTTAATAGCCACTCTAATCTTTCTATATATATACTATTTTCTTTATAGTCAATCTCACTCATATCTAAATGTTTTACAGTTATAGAATATACTTTTCCTTGTATTTCTATTTTATAGTCTATATATCCTAAATTACTAAGTAATTTTCCAAACCTATTTATATTATATTGATTTTCTGTGGAGTATTTTAATATGTTTTTTTGTATGTTTATGTTAGAAGTTAATAAATAACCTATTAATTCTGCTTTCACTTCATTTTTATTAGGCAAATTACTTATTTTACTTAATTCTTCTTTTACATCTGATGAAAATGACATTTTATTTTCCCTTCTTATTTATATTTTCTAATTATATATTACATTCTTTTTTATTATACCATTTTATATTTCTTAATAATACTCAATATTTGTTTTTATTTTTTTATAATAATTACTCTATCGTTTCCACTTAGGTCTTTTACACACTTAATATTTTTATATAAGTTGCTATTATTAAATAATTCTTCGAGTTTATCTTTTTGATTATATCCTATCTCTAAAAATAAAACTCCATCTTCTTTTAAATAATTACTTGCATTTTCTAAAATAATTCTATAAAAATTTAGTCCATCTTCTCCGCCATCTAAAGCCAATCTAGGCTCATTTTGTACTTCTTTACTTAAGTTTTTAATTACACTACTTTCTATGTATGGTGGATTTGAAACAATTATATCAAAATTTTTTTCTTTTATATTTTCAAACATATTTGAATTTATAAAATTTATTTTTGCATCATTGTTTTTTGCATTTTTATTAGCTATTTCTAGTGCTTTTTTGCTTATATCTGAAGCATATATTTCCACATTTTCCAAATATTTGTAAATAGAAATCCCAATTATTCCACTTCCTGTGCATAAATCCAGAATTTTTATTTTTGAATTTATATTATCTTTTTTTATTTTTTCTATTATCAGGTTATTTTTAATATTTTCTTCTTTAGTTTTTTCTTGTTTTTTATCTTCATAATCATTTTCTCTTTTTTCATAAGTAGTTTTATTTACATTTCTAATTATATTACAATATTTTATTACTTCTTCCACTAGTATTTCTGTATCTGGCTGTGGTATTAAAACATTTTCATCTACATAAAAATTAAGTCCCATAAACTCTTGCTTATTTATTATATATTGCACTGGCACTCCATTTTTTACTTTCTCTAACAAATTATTAAATTCTAATACTTTATCTTCATCAATTTCTCTATCATAATTTAAAATAATTTGCTCTTTTTTAATATCAAAAACATATTCTATTAAAAGTTTTATTTTTAAATTAAAATCTTCTATGTTACTTTTTTGTAAATAGCTTTTACTTAAACTAATTAATTGTTTTAACTTCATCTTTTCTCCATTTATTTAATTTTTATAAGTATATCATACTTATTTATATATATCAATTGATGCATCAACATCACTACATACATTTCTATAACTCTACATAAATTAATTATCAAAAGATTTTCTTTGTTTATTTCATATTTTTTAATATACATGCGTATAGTACTTTACATAAAGTATTACGCGCATAAAAAAAATCCCCACCTCAGCCGTAAGATGAATGAAATTTTAAGGACCTGCTTTCACAGGTGGGTGTCTTGTTGAATGCTACTGGGTTTCTCATTAAAATAACAAGCATACACGCCACATTCAAAGGCGGACTCCCTTTTAAAATTTGTTGGTTCTAAAATTCCAGTCTACACGCACCGCGCAGGGAAATATTAATTTACTTTCTTGATGTATTTATATAATACCACATATTTATTTAATTTTCAATAATAACTTTTGCCATTTAATTTGAAATTTTGGATTTAACGGCGTTTATCTTTGTTTATTATATCTTTTTTAATATAATTTATGCATTTTTATTCTTTGCTTTTATTTCTATTTTATGATATAGTTAATTAATATGTGCTTTAATTTTTTTATATTATAACATCTCTTTTTAATTTTTTCTCTTTATTTATTCCTAATCCTATAAAATTATTTTCACTATATATTCTGTATATTCCATCTAGTTTGCTGTTATCTATTTTTACACCATTTAAAAATTTATTTACTTGTTCTGCGTTTAATCTAATTTCATTACAGTTAGAAAATAATTGCTCAATTGTAATAAAATAATTACTTCTATCACCATTTGAATTCAAACTATTTAATATTTCTTTACTTCTTATTTTTTCTTCTAGTTCATTTATAGTTATTGAATCTTCTATCCTGAAATCTCCCACTTGTGTTCTTTGTAGTTCTTTCATATAGCCACAAGTATCTAGCTTTTCTGCAATATTTTCGCATAATGTTCTTATATATGTACCTTTTGAGCAACTTACTTTAAATGTAATAATATTTTCTTTTAGGTCAATATTTAAAAGTTTAATATTGTATATTTCAATTTCTCTTGGTTTTATATTTACTTCTTTATTTTCTCTTGCATATTCGTATAATTTTTTGCCATTGACTTTTATTGCAGAATACATTGGAGGTGTTTGCAGACTTTTACCTACAAAAGTATTTAATATTTTTTGTAGCTCTTCTTTTATTTTTTTATTTTCGTTAGAAGTTGTCTCTTTATTGTTAGTCAAACTCTTATTAGACATTGCCCATCCTCTTTTAGTCCAACTTTTGCTAGGCATTTCCTTTTCACTTTTAATTAAACTATTTTTTAAACTTTCTTCGTCAGTTTTTGATAGTTTTTTACCTTCTAAGAATTTTTCTTGTAAATTAATATACTTTTCTTCTATTATATTTCCTTCCCCATCTGCTGTATCTGTTTTAATACCTAATTTTAATTCTGCAACATATTCTTTATCATGATTTATTAAGTATTTTGAGATTTTTGTAGCATTACCTAATAAAAGTGGTAATACACCAGTTGCATTAGGGTCTAATGTTCCTGTGTGTCCCACTTTTACATTTAACATCTTTTTTACTTTTGCTACTACATCATGTGATGTCCATTCTTTTTCTTTGTTTATTAGTATAATCCCATCCATTTCGCACCTATAAAGCTGTTTTTATTTGTCTTATTATCTTTTCTTTTGCTTGCTCTATTGTACATCCTTGTATTGTGCAACCTGCAGCTTTAATGTGTCCTCCGCCACCAAAAGCTAAACATATATCTGATACATTTACATATTCGTTTGAACGTAAAGAACATTTTATTCCTTTATCTGATTCTGTTAAAAATACAGAAACTTCTACTCCTTCAACGTCTCTTCCGACTTCGACAATTCCTTCTTTATCTCCTTGCCCTGCATTTACAGCCTTTTCATCTGCTTTAGTTATGTATGTAAAAGATACTTTTCCATCTTCTAAAAACTCAATTCTGTCTGTAGCAAGTTTGGTAAGTTCAAAATTAGCTCTAGTTTTAGTTTGTAATACTTTTTTATAAATTTTAGATACGTTTACTCCCTTATTAAGAAGCCATGATACAAATTCAAAAGTATCTGCCGTAACTCCCTCATACTTAAATCCACCAGTATCTGTTATAATTCCTGTTAAAATACATGTACCAATGTCTTTAGTAACCTCTATTCCAAAGTATTCTAAAACCACAAGTAATATTTGTGCACATGCTGGTGCTGCTGGATTTACGTAGTTATAATTTCCAAACATTGTATTTGTTCCATGGTGGTCTATGCTAACCTTCATTTTTGCATTTTCAAAATATTTTGCAAAACCATTTAACATTTTTATAGTAGCACAGTCTAAAGAAATTGCTAAGTCGTATTGCTCTATGTCGCTTTCTTTTTTTATTTCATCTGTACCTGGTAAAAACTTAAATATTCTAGAATATTCTGGAATAATTATATCTGGATTTTTGCCATAATCTTTTAAAGCATTATACATAGCTAAGCTACTTCCTATAGCATCTCCATCTGGATTTTCATGTGTTAAAATAACAATTTTCTCCGCTTTATCTATTTCTTCTTTTATATTATCTAAGGTCATTACAATTTACTCCTTACTTTTATTTCTTATTCTTTTGAATTTTATCATTAATTATTCTTCTTTTCCAGTTTCTGAATTAATATTTTTATTTTTTTCTATAATTTCTTTATCTTTTTTTATTGCATCTGATATTATTTTGTCCATTTTTTCTCCGTATTCCATAGACTCATCTAGCTCAAATTGCAAGTCAGGTGTAACACGTAAATTTATTTTTTTTGCTATTTGTCCTCTTATATATCCGACTGCATTTTGAAGACCAGCCATGGTCTTAGTTTTACTTTTTGAATTTAATAAACTAACATATACTCTTGCAAACCTTAAGTCTGGAGTTATCTTTACTTTTGTAACGCTTATAAGTCCTGTAATATTAGTATTTTTAAGTTCAAAAGTAATTACATGGCTAATCTCTTTTTTTAATTCTTCGTTAATTCTATTTAGTCTTGTATTATCTTTAGACATTTTGTATCCTTTCTAAATTTCTTATTATTACAATTCTAAAGTATTTAAAATACATTTTATATATATTTAATATTTATATAGTATTGTAATTTATATTTTAACATAAGTAAAACTATAAAAATCTATTTACGGTTTTTACTTACAGTTTTACTTATGTTTATTTATTTTTATTATATTTACGCTTGTTTTACTTGTTCTTGTACAAATACTTCAATTTTGTCTCCTTCTTTAATGTCATTGTAGTTTTCTATTTGAAGACCACATTCAAAGCCTTTTGTAACTTCTTTAACATCATCTTTAAATCTCTTTAAAGAAACAAGTTTTCCTTCATGTATAACAACATCTTCTCTAATTACTCTTACTCCAGCATTACGCTCAACTTTTCCACTAAGTACAAAACATCCTGCAATTGTACCAACATTTGATACTCTAAATGTTTGTCTTACTTCTGCTTCTCCTATAACTTTTTCTTCAAATACAGGGTCTAACATACCTTTCATTGCAGCTTCTACATCTTCTATAGCTTGATATATAACTGAATATTGTTTTACTTCTACTTCTTCTCTTTCTGCCATATCTTTTGCAGTTGATGTAGGACGTACATTAAATGCAATAATAATAGCTTTTGCAGCTTTTGCAAGTTGAACATCTGACTCTGTAACAGCTCCAGCACTATAGTGTATAACTTTTACTTTTACTTCGTCATTAGATAGTTTTTCTAATGATTGTGTTAAAGCTTCTGATGTACCTTGTACATCTGCTTTTACTATAATATTAAGTTGTTTTAGATTCTCACTTGCCATTTTTTCAAATACATTGCTTAATGTAACTTTATTTACACTATTTAAGTGAGCTTCTCTTTCTTGACGTTTTCTTCTTTCTATTAAGTGTTTAGCTGTTTTTTCATCTTTTACTTCGTAGAAAGTATCTCCTGCTTCTGGAACTTCTGTTAGTCCCATAATTTCTACAGGTGTAGAAGGTCCTGCTGCTTTTACTTTTTGACCTTTGTCATTTTTCATTGCTCTTATTTTACCAATAGATTTTCCTACAACTATAGTGTCTCCAACATTTAAAGTTCCTCTTTGTACTAACATAGATGCAATTGGTCCTTTTGCTTTATCTAGTCTTGCTTCTATAACAGCACCTTTTGCTTGTTTGTTAGGATTTGCTTTTAATTCTTTCATGTCGGCTACTAGTAAAACCATCTCTAATAAGTTTTCTATATTTAAATGTTTTTTAGCAGAAATAGGTACAAAGATTGTATCTCCTCCCCATTCTTCTGGAACTAGCTCATATTCCATTAATTGTTGTTTTATTTTATCTATATTTGCACCTGGTAAATCTATTTTGTTTACTGCAACTATAATTGGTATTTCTGCAGCTTTTGCATGGTTAATTGCTTCTACTGTTTGTGGCATTACACCATCATCTGCTGCAACTACAAGTATTGCTATATCTGTAATTTGAGCACCTCTTGCTCTCATACTTGTAAATGCCTCATGGCCTGGAGTATCTAAGAAAGTAATTTCTCTACCATTTATATTTACTTTATATGCACCAATATGTTGTGTAATTCCTCCAGCTTCTCCTTCTATAACATTAGTTTTTCTAATTGCATCTAGAAGTGATGTTTTACCATGGTCAACGTGTCCCATAACTACAACAACTGGTGGTCTTGGTTTTAAATCTTCTTCCTTATCTTCTGAGTCATCAAATAAAATGTCTTCTTCTTTTATCTCTTCTTTCTTTTTAGCTGTAACTCCAAATTCACTTGCAACTAAATAAGCTGTGTCAAAATCTACAGTATTATTAATTGTTGCCATAATTCCATAATTAAATAACTTTTTAATAACTTCTCCACTTGTTTTCTTTAATTCCATAGCTAAGTCTTTTACAGTTATATTTTCTGGAATTGTAATTTCTTTAAGTTCAAATATTTTTTGTTTATTTCTTTCTTCATCTTTTTGAAGTTTCTTTTTATTTCTTTTACCTCTAGCTGTTGTTAAATCGTAGTAATCTAACATTCCACCGTCTTGTTCTGTAAACATGTGTGATAATCTATCTTCTTGTTTTAGTTTATTTAATTTGCCACTATCAAATTCATCAAAATTGCCTTTTCTAGAGCGTGACGACTTTTTGTTTTTCTCTTCATAACGATTGCTTTTTGCTTTATCTATTGCTCTATTATTATAGTCTCTTTGATTTTCTTTCTCTATAATTTCTGTAGACATTATATCTTTAATGTTTTTATCAATTCCTTTACTATCTAAAGGTCTTTGAGGTCTATTAAAGTTTTGTCTTTGTTGATTATTTCCATATTTATTTTGTCCATTTTGATTATTTCTATTATTAAATCTGTTTTGACCATTATTATCACGATAATTATTTGCATTATTTCTATAATTAGTATTTTGATTTCCATGATAATTAGCATTATTATGGAAGTTATTATCTCTTTGATTATTACGATAATTATTTGTAGTTTGAGCATTTCTGTACTTATTATTCTGATTATTTACTGTAGTTGTTTGGTTTTTATCTGCAACTTTTGTTTCTATTTTTGTTTCTGCATTACTCACTTCTGCTGTTGCAATTTTTTCTTTGCTCACTTCTTTTTGAGTATTGGCTGTTTTTTCTTGCTCTACTTTTACTTCCTGTTTAACTTCTTTCTTTGGAGGTTCTTCTTTCTTTTCTTCTTTTTTACTTAAGCCAAATAGTTCACTTACCGTAAGTGGTTTTTGTGGCTTGTTACGATAAACTATGTTGTAATCTTGATTAGATTTTCTTTCAACAAATCCTACATCTTTTCTACTATTTGCTTTTCTTTTTTCTTCCTCTTTTGCTTTATCTTCATCGTCAGATATAATTACCTCTCTTCTAATAATAACAGGCGTAGATCCTTTTTTTGTTTCCTCTTTTGATTTATTTTTTTCTTCTTTTGCTTGCTTATTAGAAGTGGTCTTGCCACTCTTTAAGCTCTTTTCTAATTTTTCTGCTTGTTCTAAACTTATAGAACTTAAATGACTACTTACTTCCATCCCTAATTCCTTTGCTTTATTTACTAAATCTTTACTTGCTATATCTATTTTTTTGGCTAATTCATATATTTTAATTTTATCCAATAACCTCACCCCCATTTAGAATTTTTATAATTTCTTTTGAAAAATTATCATCACATACTCCTATTACTACTTTATTTTGTTTTCCAATTGCATGACTTAAGTCGTATTCTTCAAACTCTTCATATATTGGTATTTTTTTATTTGTACATAATTCTTTAAAATTTAGTTTAGTCCTTTCAGAGGCGTCTTTAGCAATAAATATTAACTTTATCTTGTTTTGTTCTATTGCTTCTATACAACTATCAGTTCCAAATTTTAGTTTTCCAGCTCTCATAGCTAAACCTATTAATCTTAACACTTTTAAATTATTTACCAACAATTACACCTCTTAAACTTTCATAAATTTTTGAGTCTATTTTTTCTTTTAAACTTCTTTCTAATCTTTTAGTTTTTATTGCTTTTTCTAAGCATTGCTCACTTTTACAAATATAAGCTCCTCTGCCATTTGCTTTTCCAGTTGTATCAACACTTATAACTCCATCTTGACTTTTTACAATTCTTATTAAGTCTTTTTTTTCTTTTTTCTCATTGCAACCAATGCATGTTCTTTCAGGTATTGCTTTCAAATACATCACTTTCCTTATTGTTATATGTATTTTTAATTTAACATATTATTCTTGGTTTTCTTCATTTTCTGCCTCTTGCTCATTTTGAGCTTGCATCATTATTTCTCTAAATTGACTTTCACTCTTTATGTCTATTTTCCAATTTGTAAGTTTTGCAGCTAAACGTGCATTTTGTCCAGATTTTCCTATTGCTAAAGATAATTGGTCATCTGGAACAATTACTTGTGCAAATTTTTCATCTTCTTTTATATCTACAGCCATAACTTGTGCTGGCAATAATGCTGCTGAAATAAATATTGATGGGTCTTCGTTCCATTCTATTACATCTATTTTTTCTCCATGTAATTCATTTATTATGTTTTGAATTCTTATTCCTTTTTGACCTACACAAGAACCAACAGGGTCTATATTTTCATTTGGAGAATATACTGCTATTTTGCTTCTGCTTCCTGGGTCTCTTGATACACTTTTTATTTCTATAACACCTTCGTATATCTCTGGAATTTCTAACTCAAATAATTTTTTTACAAAATCTGCTGAAGTTCTAGAAACAATAACTTGTGGTGCACCTTTTATTCCTCTTTCTACATCTAAAATATATGCTCTTATTTTGTCATTAACTCTATATTTTTCTGTAGGTACTTGCTCCTTTACAGGCATTATTCCTTCTAATTTTCCTAAGTCTAGTACTACTACTCCACCATCTGCCTTTTGTACAATTCCAGATACTATTTCGCCTTTTCTTTCATTAAACTCATTAAATAAAACATTTCTTGAAACTTCTCTAATTTTTTGTACAATTACTTGTTTTGCAGTTTGAGCAGCAATTCTTCCGAAGTTCTTAGGAACAATTTCAACCTCTGCTTTGTCTCCAATTTCTAATTTTTTATTTATTTTTCTTGCATCTTCTAAGTTTATTTGTAGTTGTGGATTTTCTACTATATCTACAACATCTTTTTCTGCATATACATGTATTTCGCCTGTTTCTTTGTCCATTGTAACTTTTACATTTTCTGCTGAATCAAAGTTTCTCTTATATGCTGTAACTAATGCTGTTTCTATAGATTCTAGTAAATAGTCTTTAGGTATACCATTTTCCTTTTCTAAATCTTCCATAGCTGTAATTAATTCAGTAGAATCAATTGCTGGTGCATTTTTCTTTACTACTTTTTTCATTTTATTTCTCCCTTCTCTAATCCCAGTCATATACTGTTTTAATTAAACTTATATTCTTTCTGTCTATTTGTATTGTATCTTTACTAATAGTTTTTTCTTTAATATTCTTATTGTCGCTAGTATTTTCAATGCCAACATATATACTGTTCTCATCAAAATTTTCTAAAGTACCTATTAATTGTTTTTCTTTTTCTATAGGTTTAAATAAGCTTACGCAAACTTTTTTACCTATATTATCTTTAAAATGCTTATCTTTTCTTAGTACTCTTTCAATCCCTGGTGACGATATTTCTAAAAAGTATTGATCTTTAATATAGTTTTTCTCGTCCAATATGTCTGTTATTGCATTATTTACTTTTTCGCAATCTTCTAAAGAAATTCCTTCTTTTTTGTCAATAAAAACTCTTAAATAATAGTCTTTTCCTTCTTTTACATATTGTACGTCATATAAACTATAACCTAAATTTTCTATAATTGGCATAATTAAAGTCTCTACATTTTCTTCTATTTTAGGCATTTATATTTTCCTCCTATCAAGACTAAAGAGTGGGATTTGTTCCCACTCTTCTTAAAATCTTATGCTTTAACTATTATATCCTATATTTATATAAATATCAAGCTTTTTAATAAAATTTATTTAAAAATTCACCCATATTTCTTATTCATTTGGGTTATATATAAAAAACAAAAGTCATACTAATTTTGTAGCATCTAGCATTAACTACCAAGGTGCAAAAAATTATATATAACTTTTGTTTTTAGAATTATATTAAAAAGTTGTCAAAAATCTCCGTCCCCTTTGACCATTATTCTCCGTGGAATCTTACTACATCAGAGTATTCACCTGGTACTAAACGGCCGTCTACATATTTATAAGCTCTTACTCTAGCTGTATAGTTTGAATCCTTTGTTGTAAGCCCAGAGATTGTTCTTCCTGGTCCTTCAGACCATATAGATGTAGCTCCTCCATAACCTGGTACTGTAAATAAAATTTCATATTTTACTGCACCTGGTACAGATTTCCAAGATAAGTATACTGTGCTTCCTGTTACAGTTGCTTTTACATTTGTTACCTTTCCTACATCTTCATTGTTTATGCTACTGCTATATCTTTCTGTTTTAAAGCTTTTTGCAGAAGAATAGCTACCATATTTTTCTCTGCCATTTACTTCTTTATATGCTCTTACTTTTACTCTATATGATGTGTTATATTCTAAGTCTGTTATAATTTCTTTTACATATTTTGTAGTTAAAACATGTTTATATGAGCCACCATCTTCTGAAAGATATACTTCATATCCATCTGCTCCTGAAACTGCTGACCATTCTAATGCTACTTCATTTCTATTTTGAACTTCTAAACTTAATGCTCTTACAGTTCCAACAGTTGTGCTAGTATAGTCATCTTCGTCATCATCATTATATCTTTTTTCTGTTTTAAAGCTTTTTATGTCTGAATATGTTCCATATTCATCATATCTTTCGTTGTATGCTCTTACTTTTACTTTATATGATGTATTATAGTCTAATTGTGAAATAGTTGCATTGCTATTTGCTACTGTTCCTACAAGCTTATATGCTCCACTGTTTTTTGATAAGTATACTTCATATTCGTCTGCATCAGCTACATTTGACCAGTCTAAGTATACTTTGTTTCCGTCTACATCTACGCTTAGATTTCTTACTTTTCCTATTTCTATTTTGTCCTCGTCTTCTTCTGTCTTAAAGCTTTTTATGTCTGAGTATGTTCCATATTCGTCATATTTTTCATTATATGCTCTTACTTTTACTTTATATGACGTATCATAGTCTAATTGTGAAATAGTTGCATTGCTGTTTGTTACTGTTCCTACTAAACTATATGCACCGCTATTTTTTGATAAATATACTTCGTATTCATCTGCATCTGTTACATTTGACCAGTCTAAATATACCTTATTTCCATCTACATCTACAGTTAAGTTTCTTACTTTGTCTAATTCTATCTTTTCTTCAAATTCTTTATCTGTTTTAAATGTAATAATTTTAGATTCTTCTCCATATACATCATCATGTTTGTTGTATGCAGCGATTTTTACTTTATATGTAGTATTTTCTCTTAAATCATTTATTATAGCTTCGCTACCTGTAACTCTTCCTATTTCGCTATAACTTCCACCATTTATTGAGATATATACAATATATTCATCTGCATCTGTTACATTTGACCAATCTAAATATACTTTATCTTTGTCTAAATCATATGTTAAGTTTCTAACTTGATCTAGCTCTACTTTTTTGTCATCGTCTAAATCTTCATTATCTATATTAAATGTTTTTGATGAAGAAAATTCTCCATATCCATCTTCCCCATTTGTACCTTTATATGCTCTTATTTTTACAGCATATTTTCCGTTTGTTGGGAATCCCATTAATATTGCTGAATTTGTAGTTACATTACCTATTTTTAAATATCCATAGCTTGGTATGTCTATGTATACCTCATATCCATCTGCTCCTGAAACTGAATTCCAGCTTACATTTGCAATGTTTTCTGTTGTTTCAACTTTTACACCTGTTACTCTGTCTAAATCAGCTTCTTTGTTTGTGTCAAAGTCTACTTCATTTGAAAAACTTCCTGTTTCTCTAATGTTGTTTACATATTCATAAGCTCTTACTTTTACAGAATATGCTGTGTCTTCTGATATTCCTATTACAGAAACTTTATTATCAGAAACTGAACCAATATTAGCATAACCGTAACCTGGTATATTAACAAAAACTTCGTATCCATCAGCATTAGCTACACTTGACCAACTTAAATATGCTGTTCCATCAGTGTATTCAACTTTAAGATTTTCTACTGCTGGAATTGTGTATGCTAGCATGTTTGGACTCATCATTAGTAGGATTGCTATAATTAATAATGAAATAAAAATAATTGAAATATTTTTATGTTTCATCATAAAATTCCCCTCCTTTAATCCGACAACATTTTATCACATTTTATGTATACTGTCAACTATTCAACTGTTATATTGTTAACCCAACTATTATCTTCATCTTGGATTAATGTTAAGTCATCTTTTAGTTCCAAGCTTTCAACTGTTCTTTGTAATTTGTCGTTAAAATAAAATAGCAAAGATGTAATAGAGACTATTATTGCAACAGCAAGTATCGCAATTGTTATTACAAATGTTTTTTTAGTAACATATTCACTTTTTTCTTTGTTTTCTACATCGTTGTAATTTAAATTCAATTTATTCCACCTCCTCTACTTTAGCGTTTTCCACTCCAACTAGTTCTTGAAATTCTTTAAGAATTTCTGGTGTAACATATATTCCTCCAGCCATGCTTTTTACATCATTATTTATAATTTCTAGTGGCATATTATTTCTATCTCCTGTAAAGAATTTTATTGCTCCTTTTAGTTTGTTTTTTGTGTCTTCACTTAATGGTGTTACATTTAAAACAAACACTTTTTTCTTTTTTGTTGTAAATTCTGTTATTTGATTTGCCACTATTTTAGTTTCTTCATCTTCTCTTATACTTAATCTTCCTGTAACTAAAACAATATTATCTTCCATTAAAGCACTTGCACAATTTTGATAAGCACTTTCAAATAAAATTATTTCTGTAGGTCCGTATAAATCTTCAACTGTTATAAATGCCATAAGTTTGTTGTTTTTAGTATACTTTTTCTTTATTTTTGTAATTATTCCTGCATATTTTACAGTTTGACCATCTTTTATTTCTTGTCTTGTTTCCTCTCCTAGTTCATCTGTGTTTTCTAATTGTCTCATTTGATATGAATTTATATTTGTCTGCATTTCTATTTGATTTCTTATATTGTCTAAAGGATGACCAGAAATGTAAAGCCCAAGCATTTCTTTTTCCATAAACAATAATTCTTTTCTACTATATTCAGGGAATTCTTTAAAAGTGTATTTCAATTCTTTAGATTCATTTCCGCCTAAGTCAAACATATTAACTTGACCGGCAAATTCCTTTTTATTACTACTTGCTATTGTATCTAAAATACTTTCAAATGATTCCATTAAAGTTCTTCTTGTTTCGTTAAATTCATCAAATGCTCCTGCTTTTATTAAACTTTCTATGCACTTTTTATTAACATTGGTTTCTTGTATTCTTTCGCAAAATTCTATAAAGTCTTTATATTCTCCGTTTTTATTTCTTTCTGCAACTATTTCATCTACTGCAGCTGTTCCAACGTTTTTAACACTTCCTAAACCAAACCTTATTTTATCCCCATCAACTGTAAATTTAGTATAGCTTTTGTTTATATCTGGTTTTAAAATTTGAATATTTAGTCTCTTGCATTCTTCTGTATATGCTGGTATTTTATCTAAGTTGCCTAAAAAACTGTTAAGCATTGCTGCCATAAATTCTACTGGATAATATGCTTTTAAGTAAGCTGTTCTATATGCTACTACTGCATAGCATGCTGCATGTGACTTGTTAAATGCATATTTTGCAAATTCTGCCATTTCATCAAATATTTTATTTGCAGAAGCCTCATCTATTCCATTTCTTACGCAACCTTTTATAATTACATTTCCATTTTCATCTACTTGACCATGTATAAAGTTTTCTCTTTCTTTAGCCATTACATCAAGCTTTTTCTTACCCATGGCACGTCTTACTAAGTCAGCTCTACCTAGTGAATATCCCGCTAAGTCTCTAACTATTTGCATAACTTGCTCTTGATAAACCATACAGCCATAAGTAACTTCTAATATTGGTTTTAATGCAGGATGTGTATACACAGCATGTTCCGGATCTTTTTTATTTGCAATATATCTCGGTATCTGATCCATTGGTCCAGGTCTATATAAAGAAACTCCGGCTATAATATCTTCCAAGCAATCTGGTTTTAGCTCTTTCATAAAGTTTGTCATACCTTGACTTTCAAATTGGAATATTCCAACACTGTTTCCCTCTTGCCACAATTTATAAACTTTTGGGTCGTTCATGTCTTTGTCAAATTCTACATCTATTCCTCTATTTTGTTTTACCAAGTCTATTGTATCTTGTATAACAGTAAGTGTACGAAGCCCTAGAAAGTCCATTTTTAGAAGTCCTAATTCTTCCAATGTTGTCATTATATATTGTGTAGAAATTATATCGTCTCTTCTATAAAGTGGAACATAATCTACAACAGGGTCTTTTGTAATAACTATTCCACATGCGTGTGTTGAAGCCTGTCTTGGCATTCCTTCTAAAGCCATTGCTATATCTAGCATTTTCTTCATGTCTGGATTTTGCTCATATAAGTCTCTTAATTCTTTATTTTGTTCCATTGCTTTTTTTATAGTTATATGTAGTTCGTTTGGAACCATTTTTGCTATTTTATCTGTTTCTGCATATGGCACATCTAAAACTCTTCCAACATCACGTATTACCATCCTTGCAGACATTGTGCCAAATGTAATAATTTGCGATACATGGTCATGTCCATATTTTCTGCAAACATAATCTATAACTTGATCTCTTTTTTCGTAACAGAAGTCAACGTCAAAATCTGGCATGCTTATTCTTTCTGGGTTTAAGAATCTTTCGAACAATAGACCATATTTTATAGGGTCTATGTCTGTTATTTCTATTGCATATGCAACAATTGAGCCAGCTCCAGAACCACGTCCTGGTCCAACAGGAATATTGTGAGTTTTTGCATAATGTATGTAATCCCAAACAATTAGGAAATAGTCTACATATCCCATTTGTTTTATTACATTCATCTCAAAATCTGCTCTATCTAAAACTTCTTTAGAAGGATTTTCTCCATATCTGTTTTTTATTCCGTCATCACACAATTTTTTTAAATAGTCATAATGTGTTGCAAATCCCTCAGGTACGTCATAATTAGGCAAAATTGTATGTCCAAACTCAAACTCTACATTACATTTTTCTGCTATTTTTACGGTGTTTTCTATTGCATCTGGAACATTTTTAAAATATTCACTCATCTCTTCTGGAGATTTTACATATAACTCGTCTGTTTCAAATTTCATTCTGTCTTCATCTGACATTTTTTTGCCAGTTTGAATACATAAAAGCACCTCATGGTTATATGCATCTTCTCTTTTTAAATAATGTGCATCATTTGTTGCAACAAGCGGTATATCTAGCTCTCTAGATAATTCTATTAACTTTTGGTTTGCTAAAACTTGTTCTTTTATTCCATTATTTTGTATTTCTAAATAATAGTCCTCACCAAATAATTTTTTAAACCATAAAGCAACTCTTTTTGCCTCTTCCATGTCATTTTTTAAAATAGCTTGATTTACTTCTCCTGCTAAGCATGCACTACAGCATATTAAATTTTCATGATATTTTTCTAAACTTTCTTTATCTATACGTGGTTTATAATAAAAACCTTCTGTATAGCCTAAAGATACAAGTTTAGCCAAATTTTTGTATCCATCATTATTTTTAGCAAGCAAAATTAGATGATTATACTTTGCATCTAAATTAGGATCTTTATCTAATCTACTTCTTGGAGCTACATACACTTCACATCCAATTATTGGCTTAATTCCATTTGCTTTACAAGCTTTATAAAAATCAATTACGCCAAACATTGCTCCATGGTCAGTAAGTGCCATTGCGTCCATCCCTAATTCTTTTGCTCTAACTGGCAAATCTTTTATTCTATTTGCTCCATCTAATAAACTATATTCACTATGTATGTGTAAGTGTACAAAATTCGACATTTTCTGCTCCTTTTATTTTACTTTTTTCGACTTGATTATATCACATCGGCATAAAAAATCATAGATTAAAATTCTTAATTATTTTATATTTTAAACTATTAGTTTAGGTCAAACCATATTTAATTAGTGCTATGAATAATTATAAAAAGCTAAATATAAAAATTGCTTATTACCATATAAAAAAGAGTTACCCTAAAAATTTTATAATTGTTAAAATCTTTAAGTAACTCTTTTGTTTAAAGTAAAATATTAAACTGTCTATTGATTTATTTATATTTTTATTCATTTTTATATTTATTTTTTCATTTATTTTAATTTTTTCATTTATTTTTTACATTTTGTTTTATAGACTTTACTTTTTTAATAATTTATGCTGCTAATTGCATTACTAAATAAATTGCTATAAATAGTATTCCAAAAATAGTAAAAATCATCCCTACCATCATACTTGCATTGCCTTTTCCTGTATAAAATTCGTTAGGATTACTAGCATTATAATGTATTTCTATTTCTTCCCCTATACCATACTGTGGTGATGAAGAACCTATTCCAGACTTTCTTACATATTTAATGCCATCCACAGTATATTCTAATAAAGGATAAAATGTTGTAGTATTATATGCATGTGTATGTGCCCCATTGCTAAAGCTTGCATTTCCTACATTTATAGTTATTCCGTTTCCTGTGTAATTTCTACGTGAAGAATAATCTTTTGTTACACTTTTTACTATATCTACAACTTTTGCATTTGTCACACTTGTACAACGCACTTTTTTTCCATGTGCTGTTAACATTACAATAACGCCAATTACAGCAAATATTACTCCTACTACTATAAATACTATCATATTCTTCTCCTTTGTTTTGTTATTAAATTCATAGTTTCATTTTACCAATATGAATTTTTTTAGTCAATAGTTTCTGGAATTTAACGTAAAAAAATAAACCTTGCTATTTTATATAACAAAGTTTATTTTTTAATTTTCTATATAAATTATTTGCTTTCTTTTTTATCTTCTTCAGAAGCTTCTTTTAAATCTTCTACTTTTTCTTCTTGTACTTCTTCAGAAGGTGTTTCTTTTACAGCTTCAACGTTTTCTTCTTTAACTGTATCTACAACTTCTTCAACAACTGGAACTTCTTCTTTTACAGCTGGTGCTTCTTCTTTTGCATCTTCTACAGGTGTTGTAGCTTCTTCAGAAACAGGCACTTCTTCTAAGTTTTCTTTTACAGTAATTTCGTTAGTTTCAATTCTAGCTCCTATATTTTCTTTTGTCTTAGCAGCTTTACCAATTCTGTCTCTTAAGTAATATAGTTTAGCTCTTCTAGCTTTACCAACTCTTACTACTTCTACTTTTTCTACTAATGGTGAGTGAATTAAAAATGTTTTTTCAACTCCAACACCATAAGCTATTTTTCTTACTGTAAATGTAGCGTTTAGCCCTCCACCTTGTTTTTTTATAATAATTCCTTCGAAAACTTGAATTCTTTCTCTGTTACCTTCTTTAATTTTTTGGTGTACTCTTACTGTATCACCAACTTTCAAATCTGGTATCTTATCTTTTAGTTGTTCATGTTCTATTGATTTTATGATATCCATTATTGAATATCCTCCTTTCCTTTTAATAAATTTGGTCTTTTTTGAAGAGTATTTTTAAGTGATTGCTCTTCTCTCCACTTTTTTATATTCTCATGGTGCCCCGATAGTAAGACTTCTGGCACTTTTATTCCGTGAAATATTTCTGGTCTAGTATATTGTGGATATTCTAATAAGTTATTTGTAAATGATTCTTCTTTTATAGACTCCTCACTTAACACTCCATCCACATATCTACTAACACTATCAATTAAAACCATTGCAGGTAGTTCTCCGCCTGTTAAAACATAGTCTCCAATTGATATTTCTTCATCAACTATTTCATCAATAACTCTTTGGTCAATTCCTTCATAATGTCCACATAGTAAAATAAGATGTTTTTCTTTGGCAAGTTTTTTTACTTTATCTTGATTTAATGTTTTGCCTTGAGGAGATAAAAATATAACTTTGGCTCCCTCTTCTCTTACAGATTGGTATGCATCATAGACAACATCTGCCTTCATAACCATTCCAGCTCCGCCACCATATGGTGTGTCATCTACTTTTTTATGCTTATCTTTAGAAAAGTCTCTTATATTTATTAAGTTAAGTTCTATTTTTTTATCTTCTACTGCTTTTCCTATAATGCTTTCTTTTAGAGGTGTAAACATTTCTGGGAAAAGTGTAAGAACACTAAATTTCATCTTGCCTCCTAAATTTTAGTTTAACTTAAATTACATATTAGGCTAAAGTGTATAAATATAATTTAGCTTAAATACAAACTATTAAACTAATCCATCTATTAAGTGAACTATTATTTTTTCATTGTCTACATCAATTTCTTTTATAACATCTTTAATTCCTGGTAAAAGTATTTGCTTACCTAGCTCATTTTTTATTACATAAATATCTGCTGAACCAGAGTTATAAATATCATCTACTTTTCCAAGTAATTCTCCATTGTCTGTATAAACTTCTAGTCCTATTAAATCTGCTATAAAGTAAGTATTCTCTGGAAGCTTTTTAGCTTTTTCTCTTGGAAGTTTTATGTAGCAACCTTTGTATTTTTCTGCTTCGTTTATATCATTTATTCCTTTTAATTTAAGTAATACCTGATTTTTATGAAGCTTTGCTTCTTCTATTTCGAATTCTAATAGTTTTTTATTTTTTTCTACTAAAATTGTTTTTAGTTGTTCAAATTCTAAAGGATCTTCTGTAAAAGAATTTACTTTTACTATGCCTTTAATTCCAAAGGTGTTTACAATTTGTCCAATTTCGAAATATTCTTGTTTCATAATACTCCTTTATTTCTCAGAAAATTCAATACTTACAGTTTTCTTTTCTTTTGATGCTAATGATTTCATAAGTGTTCTAATTGATTTTGCTATTTTTCCTTGTCTTCCTATAATTTTTCCCATATCTGTAGAAGCAACTTTTACATTAAAATCTATATGATTTTCTTTTTCTGTTTCTACTATTTCTATGGCATCTTTATTGTCTGCAAGGTTATTTAAAATAATACTTAAAATTTCTTTCATATTTTTGCCTTTCTTTCAAACACTATAATCTTGTACTTATTTTGTAATTTCTGCTTTTAATAATTTAGCTTTTTATATTTTTTTGCTAATACTATTTTGCTCTTTCTATTAAAGATTTAACTGAGTCTGTTGGTTTTGCACCGTTTTTAATCCATTTTTCTAATTTTTCTTTGTCTAAAACTATAGTAGAAGGATCTGTCATTGGATCATATGTTCCAATTTTTTCAATTACCTTTCCATCTCTAGATGTTCTAGAATCTGCAACAACGATATGATAAAATGGAGCCTTTTTTGCGCCTTGTCTTTGTAGTCTTATTTTTACCATTCAAGTTCACCTCCCTAAAAATACTATCTATATAAAATTAAAAAATTAAAATCTAGTTTTTTATTGTTTTTCATATTTTTCTAATAAATTTTAGAATATTAATATGCTAAAATTTATTTTATAATTATAAAAGTTTTAACAATACTTTTTATAAATAAAATTGTATAAAAGAATTATAAAGTAGTAAATTTATTTAAACTTTAAAATTTAAAGTTTTTTAAATCTTCTGGGTTAATTCCCTTCATTAGTTTTTTCATGCTGCCTTTATCTGTTTGTAACTTTTTCATCATTTTTTGTGTTGTTTCAAAAGTTTGCATGAATTTATTTATTTCTTGTACTGTTGTTCCACTACCTTTTGCAATTCTTAATCGTCTACTACCATTTAAAAGTTTTGGATTTCTTCTTTCCTTTGCAGTCATAGAGCATATAATTGCTTCTATTCTATTAAACTCATTATCATCCACTTTTAAGTTTTTAATTTGCCCCATTCCTGGTATCATTTTTAAAATAGATGAGAAAGAACCCATTTTCTTTACTTGTCTTAATTGTGTTAAGTAGTCGTCTAAGTCAAATTCTCTTTTTTTAAGCTGTTTTTCTATTTTTTCAGCTTCTTCTAAGTCAAATGCTTCTTCTGCTTTTTCTATTATTGAAAGTACATCACCCATTCCAAGAATTCTACTAGCCATTCTTTCTGGATGGAATACTTCTATATCACTTAACTTTTCACCAGTTGCTGCAAATTTTATTGGTTTGCCTGTAACTTTTTTAACTGAAAGGGCTGCACCACCACGAGTGTCACCATCTAACTTTGTAAGTACAACTCCATCTATTCCTAAGTTTTCATTAAATGCAGTGGCTACATTTACAGCATCTTGACCTGTCATACTATCTACAACTAATAAAATTTCATGTGGTTTTACAGCTGTTTTAACATTTTTAAGTTCGTTCATAAGTTCTTCATCTATATGAAGTCTACCTGCTGTATCTAGTATTACCACATCATTTAATTTACTTATAGCTGTATTTATTGCTTGTTTTGCAATATGTACAACATCTTTTGAATTTTCGTTTGCAAATACTGGTATATTTAATTGACTACCTACTACTTGTAATTGTTTAATAGCTGCTGGTCTATAAACGTCGCATGCAACAAGTAATGGCTTTTTGCCTTCTTTTCTAAATAAATTAGCAAGTTTTCCTGCTGTTGTTGTTTTACCAGACCCTTGAAGACCTACTAACATAATTACTGTTGGAGGATTTGGTGTAAAGTTTACTTTGCTTTCAACTCCACCTAATAAATCTACTAACTCATCTTTTACTATTTTAACAACTTGTTGTCCTGGAGTTAAAGATTTTAATACATCCTGTCCTAAAGCTTTTTCTTGAATTATAGCTATAAAATCTTTTACAATTTTATAGTTTACGTCTGCCTCTAATAATGCAAGTTTTACTTCTCTTAAAATTTCTTTTAAATCTGATTCTGTAATTCTTGCCTTGCCTCTTAATTTTCTTGTAACTTCTTGAAGCTTAGCAGATAATCCCTCAAAAGCCATAACTTTTTCCTCCTAATATGTTTTTTAAACTAAACAACTTAATTCTTTGCTAACATGGTCTAATATTTTTGCTATTTTTTTGTCTGACGATGTAGTTTCTATTTTGCTTAGTTCTGTTAATATTTCTTGAATCTGTTTTTCTTGTATCATTGTCTTTTCCATAAATGCCAGCTTTTCTTCTAATTCGAAAAGTTTCTTTTCCCCTTTCATAATTATATCTCTTACTGCTTGCCTAGTAATACCATTATTCTCTGCAATTTCAGATAGTGATAAATCGTTATTGCAATAGTCATTTATTATTTCCAATTGCTTTTTAGTTAGCATTTTGCCATATATTTGGCATAACATACTTAGCTTAACTTTCTCTTCCATTTTATCACTTCCTAAGTTCAAAAATATTAGCACTACTTTTGTAATGCTAATATACTTTACAACATTTTTATTCATTTGTCAAGTGTTTTTGAAAAATTGTCAATGGGGACGGAGATTTTTGACAACTTCTGTCAATGGGGACGGAGATTTTTGACAACCCTTAAAATTATAAAAAACAGACGCCCATATTGGCGCCTGTCAACGATAGTTGCAAAATTTTTCTATTAGCCTTCGGTTATAGAAAAATTTTGCACTTGTAGCGGATAAATCCGCTACTGATTTGTTATATAATTTTTATGTTTACTTATTATTATAATTTTACTTATTTCTTGTTCGTAATTAAGGGAACAGGGTTACATATATAAAGCTAACCTACTGCCAAGGACGCTGCCGCTGTCCGTCGGACTGTTGCTGACGCGAATAGAAGCTGGATAGTAGCTGGCAAGGCCGAGGTAGTTGCCTCCACGACTAACTCTGCGGTCGGTGTTGACCGCTTCAATTGTCCAATCTCTTACATTTCCTGCCATATCATAGATGTTATTTACTGCATATGCATCATTTGAACCTGTCGGAATTGATTTATCCGTACTTCCCTGAGTACCTGAATAATTTCCTTTTCCTGTGCTATCATAAGTATATATCTTCTTTTCTGCATCTCCACTATTATACATCCATCTCATTACTGCATCCCACTGGCATCCCCATATCATACTTGTCGTTACATTACTATTTGCAGCAACTCCTTTTGACTTATTATACATTGTATACCATGTTTGATTATTTATATCACTATTATTTTTTACAACAACTGCTTCTGCTTCTTTCAAATTTCCTGTCTCATACCTTCCTATATAAAATCCCCCATACTTTTCTACACTTGCAATCATACTATTAAACTCTGTCTCTAATTGTGCCTTAAAAGTATCAGCTGTAGCACTTGCATCTAACCCAGCTTGTTGCAAATTAGTATTATCTGCATCATATTCTGTTCCATCACTTCCAGTTACTACATCTGGCTCACGATAACTTGTTGCACTTGTTATGCTCATTACTCCATCTTCCTCTGTCCAATTATTCGCAGTTATTCCCGTAGAAGCAAAATTATACAATTTTCCCCATTTCTTACCGCTTGCATCTGTTCCATACATATCATTTACATTTGTTACTGGTACCCACACAAACTGATTTCTTGTTGTTTGTGCTGTTTCTATATCACTTTCATCTGTTACAGGCTCTTCTCCTTCATATATTACAAATCCATCCTCTACTGTTGTCTCTCCTGTTACTTTTGATTCTGTATAGCCTTTTGGCACCGGCACAGTTACAGGCGTTGTATCTGTACTTTGAACTGGGTCAACTTTTGTCAAATCCCAATTTTCTGTTGGATCTTCTGGCTCCTCTGGAGTTGTACTTCCACCTGTTCCATTTAACATATTCTCCATTGCAGCTGTTACATCGTTCATTTGTGTTTGCTCATTTATAATAGCTTCATTTGTCTTATTTGCTGCCTCCCTTGCCTTCGCTATTATTCCATTTTCACTAAACACCAAACTTATTGTTATTCCTGCCAATATTAACAATACCACAATAGTCACAACTAACGCTATTAGAGTTATTCCGTGCATTTAATTCTAATTTTTTTGTTCTGCTTAACTTTACTTTTTCTTCTTTTATCATCTTTATCCTCCTTCGTTTTCTATTATTTTTTACTCTTTTTTTAGTTTTTATACCTTATTTTTTGCTTTTTTCTTCTTGCTTTTGTACTTAATACCTAAATTAAAGTACTTCTATTCAATAACTCCTCATTAGTTGTATTTATATCTACATTTTTTGTACCTTATTATAGATATTAAATACATTATTTATTCTACTATACCATTTTTATTTTTTCAATATTTTTAATTATTTTTTTATTTTACTTTTAAAATTTACAATAACTTTTCTGCTTATATTTTTATCTTATTATGACACATATTTTATCTCATTGTTTGGAAAATATTTATGCATAAGCTCTAATATTTCCCTTTCTGCTTCTCTTCTAACTTCTTGTCTATAACAATACTTGCCTTTTCCTCTGCCTGTCATTATGTCTGGATTATATAAATTTATAAGTGTAGGAAATGCTTCATTATTAAGTTTCTTTTTAAATTTGCAAATTCTTTATTTTCTTTTGTTCGTAATTCTTCAATATAAAAATTTTAGTTTTTAATTTTCATTTTTTATTAGTTATACATGGCTTAAAATGTTCAATGTTTTTTATATGGTGCATATTTTTATTTTATTTGAATAAGTGGTTGTCAAAAATCTCCGTCCCTTTGACAACCCGTCCCCTTTGACAAGTTTTTTTCTTACAGTTTCTAAGGATATAAAACTTTTCAAAAAAATTTCTAAAAAAGTTATTGACATTACGAACATTTTTTTGTATTATATTTATAGTTTAAGAACAGTCGTTCGTATATTAAATGTTTGGAGGTATTATTATGAGTTTATTAAAAGTTAAAACAGCTACAAAATCTAAAAGTCTTGCAAATACTATAAAAGGTAATGTTTGTGCATCTTTTATAAATAATGCTATTTTCATCAACAATTCAGTTAATTATAATGTTCGTACTATTAAAATTTTAGGCGTAAAACATAGTATAAATTTATATTATAAAAATGTAAAAGCACCTACTATGAATGTTAAAAACCAAACTCTAGAAATTATTCTTCCAAACAAATACAAAAAATTTTCGGAAGAACAAATTTTAAAAGTATTAACACAAAAATTGTATGATAAAATTGCAGAAACAGAAATAGAAAAAATTATGGAAAAGGTTCGTATAGAAACTGGATTAGCTCCAGAAGATTATGAAATAAAAAGAATAAAAAAGTCTCTAGCTAACTGCAATGTAGAAAATAGCTTTATAACAATTAATCCAGATATAGTTGCTTATGATGAAAAAACTATAGAATACGTTATATTACATGAATTCTGCCATTTAAAATATAAAATCCGTACAAAAAATTTCTGGAAAATGGTAAGAACATATATGCCTAATTATGAACAATATGCAGTTACTTTAGGTAATATAGCTTATTAAAATTGAATAGATTTATATATTTGCGAATAATAAATGCGTAGATGAATAAATATATAAGTCTATTTACTATAAAAGTAAATAGACTTATTATTATTTTCTCACATAGTTTATATACTCATAATTATATGGATTTTTCTCATCTTTTATTCCTGCTTCTCTTGATACTATTTTCCATTCTTCTTGTTTTATTTCTGGAAAATATACATCACCTTCAAAGCTTTCATTTATTTTGGTTAAATATAATTTATTTGCCTTTGGTAAAAGTAATTTGTATATTGTTGCTCCACCTATAACAAAGTTTTCTTCGTCGGAATTTATATATTTATCCAATAAGCTAACATCATTTAGTATTTCTACATTTTCGTTGTCTATACATAAGTTCGCATCATTACATAATATAATATGTTTTCTATTTGGTAGCACTCTCCCTAAAGATTCAAAAGTTTTCCTTCCCATTATAATGTTATGTCCTGTTGTTAGAGTTTTAAATCTTTTTAAGTCTTCTGGCAAATGCCATATTAGTTTATTATCTTTTCCTATTACATTATTATTTGCTACTGCTACTATAATACTTAACACTGTAACTATTCTCCTTTTATGTTTTATTTTCTATACTTTCTTTTATGTTCACATTTTTAATTGTATCTTTTATATTTAACTTTTTTTGTTATTGCAATTCTGCTTTTCTTATATTACCTTCTATCTTCTTTTTCTTTCTCATTTTTCTTATATTGCTACTGGGAATTTTCCTATTTTTACTTCTTTGTTGTAGTCATATCCTTCAACTTCAAAGTCTTCTACTTTAAATTCATAGAAATTTTTAGTTGGATTTTTTATAATTAGTTTTGGTGTTACATCCATAGGCTCTGCTTCTATTAATTTTTTAACTAAAGGTATATGTCTATCATATATATGACAGTCTCCTATATTATGTGTTAAAGTTCCTACTTTTAGTCCTGCACATTGTGCAAACATATGCATTAATGCTGCATATTGCATTGTATTCCATCCATTTGCAGCTAACATATCTTGTGAACGTTGATTTAATATTAAATGTAGCTTTCCATCTTTTACTAGCCATTGTGTTCCATAAGCACATGGTTCTAAATTCATGTCCTTTAGTTCTTCATGATTAAACATATTTGTCATTATACGTCTACTTGCTTGGTCATGTGTAAGTAAGTATAAAACATAATCAACTTGGTCCATTTCTTTTATGCCTTCTTTAGTTTTAAATTGATATTTTTTACCTAGTTGATATCCATATGTTTTTCCAAGTGAACCATCTTCATCTGCCCATTGATCCCATATATGTGAATGTAAGTCATGTATATTATTTGATTTTTTTTGCCATATCCATAATATTTCGTCTATAGCATTTATAACTGTTTTTGTGTTATTTCTAAGTGTAATCATTGGAAATTCTTTTTCTACATCATATTTATTAGTAACTCCAACAATTGAAAAATAATTTGCCTCTGTTCCATCTTGCCATCTTGTCCTTACACCTGTTCCTTCTGAAGAATATCCATGTTCTATTATTTCTTTACATGTTTCAATAAAATTTCTATCTGCTTGTGTCATTTTTTATTCCTCCAATAACAATATTTTTACAATTTAATCTTTTATAAATTTATCATAACTAAATTTTATTTTCAATATTTTATTAAAAATCAGGTACATATTCTTCCTCATGTTCTCCAAGTTCTTGCATATAACCATTTTTCAAGTCTAATGTATATAAGAATTCTTCTATTTCTTTATATTCTTTTTTAGTTAACTTTCGATTTATAAGTTCATCTTCTTTTGCTTTATAAGTAGGAAAATATTGAGCCATAACACTAACATAAGTATCCTCTGGCATATTCTCCTTTATCCATTTTAAAACATGCTTACTATTTTGCAAATGATTTGGCAAAACAAGATGCCTTATTATTAGCCCTTTTTGAATTATTCCGTTTTCGTCAAATACAGGGCATCCAACTTGCTTATACATTTCTTTTATAGCTTCTGTTGCATATTTAAAATAGTTATCAACTTTTGAATATTTTTTAGACAGCTCATTAGAGTAATATTTTAAATCTGGCAAATATACATCTACGTAGCCATTTAAATCTTGTATTGTCTTAACATTTTCATATCCATTTGTGTTATATATTATTGGAATATTTAATCCATTTTTTCTTGCAATCTTTATTGCTTCTATTATTTGATAAGCATACATTGTTGGTGTTACTAGGTTTATATTATTTACACCTTTTTCTTGTTGTTCTAGCATAATATTTGCCAATTCTTCCACAGAAAGTTCATAACCTTTGCCTAGCTGGCTTATTTTATAATTTTGACAATATATACAACTTAAATTACAGTTGCTAAAAAATATAGTTCCAGAACCGTTTTTACCACTAATACATGGTTCTTCATAATTATGTACAGATGCTAATGCAATTTTTACTTTGTTTCCGCTTCTACATCTGCCTATTTGCCCATTATTCCTATTAACTTTACAATTATGTGGACATATTGTACAACTACTTAATTCTTCCATTTATTTTACATCTCCATTAGTTTAGTTTTATAAACAAATAATATTTTTTATACATATATTTTAATTGTATTAGTTTTATTTTCGTAATAAATTTTTTTGTCACTTCAGTGTTATTATACTACATTAATAGTTTTTAAATCAATTTGTATTTTTTATGTTTTTGTGCTATAATTTGCTTCGTTAAATAAAGAAAGAAGGTTTTATAATGGCATTTTTCGAAAAAGAATATAGTGTAGATGTGTCACATGTTGCACCTAATGGTTTTATTACTAACATGGGAATTTTAAGTTTGTTAGAAGATACAGCTTGCAAGCATTCAGACGTTGCAGGTTATGGCTTTAATGATATACAAAATACTGGTTTATCTTGGATACTTTTGGCTTGGAAGGTAAAAGTCTTAAAAAGAGTAAAATATGCTGATGTTGTAAAAGTTCGTACTTGGGCTAGACCTAGTAAAAAATTTACTACATTACGTGATTTTGAAATGCTAGATAAAAATGGAAATGTAATTTGTATTGCCACAACCAAATGGACTTTAGTTGATATAAAAAAAGAAACTATTACTGTAATAACTGACGAAATAATTAATAAATATTTTCCAGAAGACCGCAGCATGTTTTCTGAAAATGATATTGCCAAATTAATTGAACCTAAAGAATATTCTTCTGAATATATTTATAAAACTCAAAGAAGAGATATTGATATAAATAAACACATGCACAACTTAAACTATTTATATTTAGCTTATGAAGCTTTGCCAGAAGATGTTTATAATAGTCCAGAGTGTGATAATGTAGAAATTATGTATAAAACTTCTATACGATTAGGTGATACTGTAAAGTGTATGTATTCAAAAATAGATGGAACTCATTATATAACAATTAGAAGTTTAGATGGTAAACAATTGCATGCGATTGTAAAATTGTATTAGAATAATAGTAAAAATTTTATGTCTTGTTTTATAGATATAAATAAAAAGTATTCAAGAATTGAAGTTATTATAAAATTTCAATTCACTGAATACTTTTTATTTTTAGTTATTTCTATTTCCAATCCAACATAAGTTTTAGATTTATACAGCAATAGTTATTCCTTGGCCATAAATAATTATATTTATAAGCAATACTATCAAAAATAAAATAACATATTGTCTTATTTTTAAATCTTGCTTTATAATAAACTTATTTATTATAATTGATAGTATTACAGTTACAATAGCAGATATCACTGTTGGGAATCCTACTCCTAAATATAATTCATAGACATTTTCAAAAAAGCTAATTTCTTTAGTTGACTCTTCATATATTGGTAAACTAATATTACCAACATTAGTATGTCCAATAATACTATTATAATTTACATCTATTGAAGGCATCCTATTTACATATCTATTATCAGCAATACCAAATATTATAATGCAATTTATTATTATAAGAACTATGTTTATAATTATAATTAAAATCTTCTTTTTCTTGTCCATATTTATCACCATCTTTAATACAAACTATATAGATATCCTTTTATATTCTTTTAGTATATTAACAATAAAATAAATATATAAAACATTTCCTAAAAATGTACAATTTAGCTATCTAAAACATTTCTATTTTTTCATCCTTCTTAGCTCATCTTTCTGCTCTTTAGTTATCCTATATGACTCAATTGCTTTTTGTAAACTTTTATTATATGTAAATTTGTCTAAATTACTGTTATTTAAAAATTCTATGGTTGTATCATAAAACTTTATTAGACAAATTGAAATAGCCCATGCTACTGCCATTTTAACATAATAACCTTCGTGTTTTATATTATTAAATATTTCAAAGTCTTGCTTTAAATAATCTTTGTCTATGTAATATGAAAGTATCGTTACTACTCCAAATCTAATTTCAAATTCTTCGTTAGACTTTAAATATTGCTGTATAAAATTCCACATTTCTTTTTTATACTTATTTGTTATTTTAAGTCCTCCACAAAACACATCACAAACAGCCCAATTATCAATTTTAGGTACAAATTGTTGTATTCTTTTTAAAGTAACGTCTATATTATCTTTAGAAAATCCTATTACCATACCTTGTAGCATTATTTCTTCATAATAGTCATTGCCTATATTTCTTAGTAATTCATCTGTGCTATACTGTTTGACTAGATCTTTTGCATAATCTCTTAATATAGGTATTCTAACACCTATTATATTGTCTGTGTTTGGGCATAACCCACTTTGAAATTCTTTATATTTTTTATCTTGTAGCTCAAACAGATGATTTTTAATTTCTTTTTGCATATATTACTCCTAATTATAAAATGTTTTTTATTTTGTATATTTTTAATAAGTATATATGATATTATAGCTCTATTTCTTTAGTTTTTTATTCTTCTATTATTACTTTTCCAGCAATTTTCTCTATTTCTTCCTTTGAAATTGAACCAACTCTTAATATATGCGGTATGTTATTTACTACTTTTACAATTGTAGAGGCTATACCCAATTTACTTTTTCCTCCATCTATAAAGCAGTCCACACTTTTTTCAAAGTCTTTTTGTATATCTTGTAAATTCGTTCCACTAGGTTTGCCTGATATATTTGCACTAGGTGCTGCTATTGGAACATCTGCACATTTTACAAGTTCTCTTGCAATTTTTCCTTCTGGCATACGCACTCCTACAGTGCTTCCATTTGCAGTTAATATATCTGGAACAATATCTTTTTTATTTAATATAATTGTTAGTGGTCCTGGAAAAAACGCTTTCATTAGCTTATACTCCATGTCTGAAATATTTTTTGTAACTCTTTCTATCATTTTAATATCACTAACTAATAAATTTATTGGCTTACTTAAAGGTCTTCTCTTTGCCTCATACAACCTTTTTATGGCATTTTCATCAAGTCCATTTGTTCCAATTCCATATACTGTTTCTGTAGGAAATATTACTAGTTTACCGCTTTTTATTAAGTTTGCTGCTTCTTTTAGCTTTTTGTAATCAATCTCATTTCTAAAATCTATATATTTTTGCATTTTTTATACTTCCTTAATTTTTTGATTTTTCAACTCTAATTCTTTAAATTAATTTATATCACATCTATACAGTAATAACAATATCTATTTTTATAAAAAATAAACGTGTAGCATATATTAATATAACTACACGCTTGGATTTTTTACCAACGGATATCGACCCATAACATAAAAACTTCTATATTTTAAATATATAGAAGTTTTTATTGTTAATTACTAGTTGCATCCACAATTGTTGCTATTACAATTACTACAACCGTCACAATTATTGCTCATCATGTTCTTCATATTAATATCATTCATAAAAAATCTTTTTTCTGCTAACTTATCTTGTACCCCTCTAAGTGCTTCTCCAAATCTTTGGAAGTGTACTACTTCTCTTTCTCTTAAGAAACGAAGTGGATCCAACACATCTGGGTCATCACAGCATAAATCTATTAATTTTTCATAAGTTGCTCTTGCTTTTTGCTCTGCTGCTAAGTCCTCTTGTAAATTTGCAATAGGGTCGCCCTTGGCTGCTATATATGCTGCTGTAAAAGGTACTCCTGCTGCTGATTGAGGATATACATCTACACCATGATCTGTATAATAATCTCCAAGTCCTGCAGCTTTTATTTCATCTGGGCAAAGTCCTTTTGTTAATTGATGCACTATAGTTCCTACCATTTCTAAATGTGCAAGCTCTTCAGTTCCTATATCATTAAGTGTTGCTTTTGCCTTTTGATCTGGCATACCAAATCTTTGACTTAAATATCTAAGTGATGCAGCAAGCTCTCCATCTGGTCCACCATATTGAGATATTATAAATTTAGCAAGTTTAGCATTTGGATTTTTTATATTTATTGGATATTGTAAAACTTTATTATAAGTCCACATATTAGCAATCGTCTCCTTCCCATGGCCAAGGCTCTTCTAGCCATCTCCATTTATTGCATGGATAATATATAGAAAGCGGACCATATACTTTTTGATATTTGTCTTTTAAATCTTTTAATTGTTTGCAATATTCTTTGTGTAAGCAAATAGCTTTTTTATCATCTGGATGTGTGTTTAAATATTCAGATATATCAACTATTGCGAAGCTTAAACATCTTATATTTTTTAGCATTTCACATCTTGTTTCATCTTTGCATTCACAACTACAGTTACAATTACAGCAATTTTGATTATTATCATTTAACATTTCTGTATTATATCCAAATGCTGCATTTATACCTTGAGGAGTTTCAAATTTACATTCACCTTTCATAAATTCTTGGTTATTGCAACCACAATTTCTATCTTCCATTATGAATTACACCCCTCTCCTATTTCATTTGATTTTTTCAAATAATTAATTTCTTCTATGCTTTGACATGGTGCATATGGGCTAACTAGTTCTGGAAAAATTGTTCCCATTTTTAATCCACAGCATGGTGTAAAAGTTTTGTTCATAGTTTGTATTGGAACATAACTTTGTGCAAGCATTGGGTTTGCTGGAAAAACTGATGGTTCTTCCTCAAATCCGCATTCACATTCATTTTGCATATTCATTCTAATATTACTTGCAAACTGAGCTGTTGTTCCAGTTTCATTACATATTGTTTCAATTACTTTTGGGTTGTAATTGTTTTGGCAACAACATCTTCTGTATCTATTATACATTTTAATTTCCTCCTTATTATGTTTTATATTACATAATATGATAAAAAATAAAAAAATGTTAATTATAACCATCAGCAAAACTGCAGTTGGTTTTCATTATATAAAAAAATAACTGCTACATATTATTTAGTAACAGTTATTCTTTTTGATAAATCTATTTTAGAAATCTAAATTTACAATACTATACTTTTAAAATTCCACCTATAGTTTTATTTAAGTCTGTTCTTGCACCAGATAATATTGATGCGCCTCCAGCTATTACTACTAGGTCTCCTTTATTAATTAATCCTTCTTCTTTAGCCTTTTTTACACCTGCTTCTATCATTTTGTCAATACTTTCGTCCTTATCTACCAATATAGCTGATGTATTCCATATTAGAGATAATTCTCTACATAATTGTTCGTTTGCTGTAATAGCATAAATTGGGCATTGTGGACCAAAACCAGCTATTCTTTTTGCAGTTCTTCCTGTATCTGTGTATGCAAATATTGCTTTTGCTTTTAAATCCATTGCAGTTGTGCAAGTTGCATAGTTTAAATTATATTCGCTATCTTCATTTTCAATTACATGGTCTCTATTTTTAAATCTCTTCCAATATTTTATAGTTCCTTCAACAGCTTGTGCAATTTTATCCATTGTTTCTACACATTTTACAGGATATTTTCCAGATGCTGTTTCTCCTGATAGCATTATTGCTGTAGTCATATCATAAACAGCATTTGCTACGTCACTTACTTCTGCTCTTGTTGGTCTTGGATTACTTGTCATAGACTCAAGCATTTGTGTTGCAGTAACAACTGGTTTTCCAGCTTTTATACATTTTTGTATAAATTCTTTTTGTCTAATTGGAACTTCTTCCATTGGTATTTCAACACCTAAGTCTCCTCTTGCAACCATTATTCCGTCAGATACTTCTAAAATTTTATCAAAGTTTTCTATACCTTCTCTATTTTCTATTTTAGAAATTATTTTTATATTTTCTCCGCCATTGTCTACTAATACTTTTCTTATATTAATAACATCTTCTGGCTTTCTTATAAATGATGCTGCAACATAGTCAAATCCTACTTTTGCACCAAATGTTAAATCTTCTATGTCTTTTTCTGTTAAACTAGGTAAATTAATTTTTGAACCTGGTATATTCATACTCTTTCTATTTGTAAGCTTTCCACCTACAATAACTTCACAAACTATATCTTCTCCATCTATAGCTTTAACTACAGTTTCTATTGTACCATCATTTATTAATATAGTTGTTCCTACTGAAATTTCGTTATATAGATTTTTATAAGATACAGAAATTCTTTCTTTATCTCCTTCTATTTCTTCGTTTACTAGTCTAAACGTATCTCCAGGTTTTAATTCTATTCCATTAGGATCTGCAAATTTTCCTATTCTTATTTCAGGTCCTTTTGTGTCTAATAATAAAGCTACTGGTTTTCCTAATTTTGCTCTTACTTTCTTTATAGTTTCTATTCTATCTTTTTGGTCTTCATAGTTACCATGTGAAAAATTAATTCTTGCAACATTCATTCCTGCATTCATTAATTCTTCTAACATTTGTGGATCATCTACTGCTGGTCCTATTGTACATATAATTTTTGTTTTTCTCATAAAAAATTCCCCCTATAATTAATCTGTTATCCACTTTACTAAATTTAAGTTTGCGGAATCTAGTATCATTTCATGTTTTGGCATTGCTCTAAATGTATATCCATAATTTCCGCCATTTACAAGGTTTATTTTGGCAACATATGTATATTCATTCTTGCTTTCATCTTCTTCTATAAGTTTCATAGGAATAATACTTATATCATCAACAACACCATTCTCTTGTATTCTTCCATAATATGTTTGAACTTCTATATTGTTTACAGAAATATTTGGTAATTTAACTTTACATTTTACTTCTATATTATTTCCTGCATCCATAGTTATATTGTCCAAATTACTTTTATCTTGTGTTATTTTTATTTTATTCCAACTATTATACAAATCGTTCTTCCATTTATCAAATTGAGCAACTTGATCTAAGTCTTGATAATATTTATTATATAGATTTGCAAGTGGCATATAGAATTTCTCTGTATATTCTAATACCATTCTTGATGTACTAAATCTACCTCCTGTTGAGATAATAGATTCTTTCATCATTTCAATCCATTTTTTAGATATTCCATTTTCGTCTTTGTCATAATATATTGGTATTATTTTATTCTCTAGTGTATTATACATACTCTCGCTGTCTGCTATATCTTGTTCTTCATAATTTTTATACTCTGCATTTGTTCCTATTATCCAGCCATTTTTCATGTTGTATCCTTCTGCCCACCAGCCATCTAATACACTAAAGTTTAAAACTCCATTTACAGAAGCTTTTTGACCACTTGTTCCAGATGCCTCCATAGGTCTTCTTGGTGTGTTTAGCCATACATCTACACCACTTATTAAATATCTTGACATAGCTATGTTGTAATTCTCTAATAAAAATATTTTTCCTTTAAATTGTGGTTTCATAGATATTTCATGTATGTATTTTATTAAGTCTTGACCTTCTTTATCTGCTGGATGTGCCTTTCCTGCAAATATTATTTGAATTGGCTTATTTGCGTTATTAAATATTTGTGTTATTCTTTCCAAATCTTTAAATATTAATGTAGCTCTTTTATAAGTAGCAAATCTTCTAGAGAAACCAATAGTTAAAGCTTCAGGATTTAGTCCTGAAAGTATTTGCATAATATCATTATAATGATATCCACATCTTCTTAACCTTTGTATAGTACTTGCTTTTACAAGGTCTATTAACTTTTGCTTTCTAGATTTATGTGCTTCCCATAAGTCTCTATCAGGCACTTCTTTAATACCATTCCATACGTCATTGCTGTATATACTGTCTTGCCAAAATGGTATCAGATATTTATTATACAACTTTTTTAAGTTTGGTGCAAGCCATGTACATGTATGAATTCCATTTGTTACATAATCTATTGGAGATTCATTAGCTGCAATATTAGGCCAAACATCTGAAAATAGTTCTCTAGAAACTGCTCCATGTAATTTACTAACACCATTTTTCTTGCCAGCTATTTTTAGAGCTAGGATTCCCATATTAAATCCACTGCTTTGAGTTTCTTCTGGTTTCATTCCTAATTCAAAAAATTCCTGTTTAGTTATTCCAAGTTTATCCCAGTATCCATTAAAATATTTTTCTACAAGGTCTAATGGAAATATATCATTTCCTGCTGGGACTGGTGTATGTGTTGTAAATACTGTTTTAGAAGATACAATATCTCTTGCAATATTAAATGAAATTTTCTTTTCTTTCATTAAACTATATATAAGCTCTAATGTTAAAAATGCAGAATGTCCTTCGTTCATGTGGTAAACTGTTGGTTTTAGTCCCAATGTGCGTAATAAGTTTGCTCCACCCATACCTAAAACAATTTCTTGCATTATACGTGTTTCTTGGTCTCCGCCATATAAAGTACTTGTTATATCTCTATACTCTTCTATATTTTCTTCTATGTCTGAGTCCAATAAATATAACTCTACTCTTCCAACATTTATTTTCCAAGCTTTTAGGTATAATTTCTTTTTAGGAAGACTTATTGCAACTAAAAAGTCTTTTCCTTCATAGTCTGTTACAGGTGTGATTGGTAATGTATCTATGTCTATGCTATGATATTCTGTTTCTTGAATTCCATGACCATTTATAGTTTGGTGAAAATATCCATTTTTGTATAGCAAACCTACTGCAACTAATGGCACACCTAAGTCACTTGCAGATTTTAAATGATCTCCTGAAAGTATTCCTAAGCCACCAGAATATATAGGTAAGATTTGGTCTAAACCATATTCTGCTGAAAAATATGCTATTAAATCTTTTGAATTGTTTGGATATTTTTTAGAAAAATATGTACTCTTGCTTTTCATATAGTTTTCATAGTTTTCTACTACATCATCATATTGACTTAAAAATTCTTCGTTTTTACATACAGCTTCTAGTTTTTCTTGTGTTACTAATTTTAAAAATTTTACTGGATTTTTTTCAATTCTTTCCCATAAATCAATATCTATAATTTTGAACAAACGTAAAAATTCAGTGTTCCAAGACCACCAAAGATTATAGCTTATCTCTTGTAGTTTATTTATTCTTTTTGGTAATTGTGGATTTACAATTATTTTATTAAAAACGTACATTAAATTTTCCTCCTTAGTTTGTTTATATCTCACTTTTATATTATCTATTAAGTTCGAAGTTTTGTCAATTGATTTTGTCCTTAATTATTAAAATATTTGTACCATTTTAATCTTTACTAAATACCACTTTATATTTTTCATATTCTTTACATAAATTTATAAGCTATAGCAATTCCTAAGCCAGAATTTCCTTTTTCTTTGTTTGTTTTAAAATTCACAAGCCCTCCTTTTGGAACATTTGTTCGTTATGTGCTTTAAAAATAAAACAAGTCTAAGCTTGTTTTATTGGTGGGCAGAGATGGATTCGAACCATCGAACTCGTATGAGAACAGATTTACAGTCTGCCGCCTTTAGCCACTCGGCCATCTGCCCGAATATTTATTTATATAAAAAATGGTGCGCCCTCAAGGATTCGAACCTTGGACCCACCGGTTATGAGCCGGTTGCTCTGACCAACTGAGCTAAGGGCGCATCTCAAATGCAGTATTAAGTATAAAACATTTTCTATGACATGTCAAGTATTTTTAATAAAAAATTAGAAAATTTTTCATAAAAAAAAGGATAGAGCATTGCATTGCAATGCTCTGAAAATGTTAGCCAGATTTCTCAGCCAACACGCACACAAGGATTTGATTGTCTCCCTCCTTCATTGTTTGTCCAACAATTCTCAAGTTGTAGCCTGTACCAAAATGATGTTTTACCAATTTGGACTTTTCTTGTAAAAACGCTTGGATGGAATCCGAAAAATCAATAACTGACACAATGGAAAAACGCGAAGGTATAAAGCGCTTCTTACACAAAAAGCCTTTTTTCTGAATGTGTTCAGCGCAGAATTCAAATGAAATTTCACCTTTGAGAATTCCCATATTTGTCACTACTATATGTAGTCCATTTTCCTTCCGAGCAGTTTGGATGTAGAGATGCAAAGCACGTGCAACCTCTTTTGATGTTAAATTAGGTGGAAAAGAAACTTTTCCCCTAATTTCTTCATTGATGTACTTTGTCAACAAGATCACTCCTCTTGTGTAATATAAAGGCTTTCACTAATAATTATACCATATATTGTTTATTTATTAAAGAAATTCTATTTAGAATACAAAAAAATAAAAGTTAACCTGCATTTACTCTACACAATTGCATTTAACTTTTCACTTGACAAAAAATAGAAGTAATAAGATTTTTCTAATTACTTCTATTTTTATATGCTTTTTATTCGTGTATATTGTCCGCTTCTTCTTGTGTTAAATATCCATATTCAACCATTGAATCTATTACCTTTTCTTGTCTCTTTCTTGTTAAATCTGGATTTACCGTTGGTGCATATACACTTGGAGCATTTGGTATTCCTGCCATCATTGTTGATTCATATAAAGTCATATTTTGAGGTTCTTTATCTAAGTACCCATTACAAGCTTCTTTTATTCCATAATATCCATCTCCAAAATATATTGTATTTACATACATTTCTAAAATATCATCTTTTGAATATTCACTTTCTAATTTAAATGCCATAAATATTTCTGCTACTTTTCTTTTTATTGGATTATTATTATCTTCTATAAAATAAAGATTTTTCGCAACTTGTTGTGTAATTGTACTACCGCCTTCTCTTAATTCAAGGTTAGTAATGTTTACCCAAATTGCTCTACCTATAGCTATTAAATCTATGGCACCATGTTCTTTAAATCTATGATCTTCTACTGCAATTACTGCTTGCTGATATTCTATTGGTAAGCTTGTTAATGGAACAAAGTCCTCATCTTCTCTTATTTCTTTTACTTTATCTTCTAAACTCATCTCTTCTAATGCATCTTTATATAGTCCATATCCATTTGCTAAAACTACTATTCCCACAATTACTATTGCAATTAAAAGAACTACTACTATCCTTTTAAACCATTTCATTTATTATCCCTCCTTTTTAGCATCTACTTTATAAAATTATTTTATATAACTTTTATAGTTCACGATGTTAATTTATATAAAAGACTCTATTTTAATTTCTATAGCGTCTTTATGTAATTACATAATTTAATTATAACACATAGATGCAAAAAATCCATTAATGTTTTCTTAATATTAAAAATTCGTTTTTTCTTGACATTTTTATTCAACAACAAATATAATCTAATTGGTGATATTAAGTTGGAAAATTTGAAAGAGAAAGCTATAAATACAAAGTTATATCCTATTTATAAAATGTTTTCATTTGACTTGCTTTTTTACTATTCAATTATTTATCTATTCCTTACACAAGTAAAAGGGTTGAGTCCTTCTAATGTTGTATTGGCAGATTCTTGTTATGTACTGTTTAGAGTTATTTTACTATTACCTCTAACAGCTTTGATTGAAAAAATAGGAAAAAGGAACTCTATAATTATAGCTAATATTATTTTAGCAGTTTCTATTTTAACTTTTATTTTAGCTCAAAATTTCACAGTTATAATTATAGCAAACATATTTGAAGCTTTTGGTTTTGTAATAAAAAACATAAGTGAGTCAAATTTACTTTATGATTCTCTACCTAATAGTAGTGTAAGAGGAAATATATTTTCAAAAATAGAAAGTCGTGGAAGTACTTTATATTATTTTCTTAACGCCTTATCTGCTCTTGCCTCTGGCTTTTTATATGTGGTTAATGGATATCTTCCTTTAATAATTTGCTTAATTATGTGTTTAGTTTCAGCTCTTATAGCTACAAAATTTAGAGATGTTGTTAATACTAGTAATAAAAATCAAATTCGAGCTAGTGATTATGCTAAGAACCTAAAATATGCTTTTAAAAATTTATTTAAATCTAGTAGATTAAGGAATTTAATATTTTTTGGTGCACTAGTTTCTGGTCTGCTTTCTCTTTTGATGACAATAAGAAGTGGACTTTTGCAAGAATTAAATGTTTCAGAACAGTATTTTGGAATTATATTTGGAGTTTTAGAATTTTCTTCTGGAATTTCTGCGTGCTTTCAATTTGCTATACACAAACGTTTTAGAAATAAAACATTAGCAATTATTTCTCTACCTATTGCAATGGCATGTTTAGTAATAGGTTTAACTGTATTTTTTAATTTAACATTTACAGTAACAATTGTAATAGTGTTAATTATGTTCCTTATACAATACTCATGCAGAGCTCCATTTTACAATTTAATTAAGCAATATTTAAACAATTTTACAACATCCAGTTTAAGAAACAAAATTTCTTCTGCTTATACTTTAATAGAAGGATTGTCACGTGCTTTTATCTCTTTTATGGTTTCATTATTGCTTAATATTGTTTCTGTTTCAATTTCTTTTATATTTGTAGGTTGTGCATTTATTATTATATTTGTTATATTTTTAGACCATATGAGAAAAAAGGTCGGTTTAAAACCTGATGAATATAAAAAGAAAGATATTGAATTTTTGGAGTTAAAATAATTCTATTTTGGAATTAAGTTTTTGCTTAAAATTATAGGCATGAACATTTATATATAGATTATATAACAATAATTTTAATTAATATGTCTAATATTTCTATATGCATACTTTAAAACATCACACAAAAAGCTTTCAGAGAAATAATCTGAAAGCTTTTTGTACAAAATGAGATAAATTTATTAGATAAAGTTGTAATATTTTATTACAATCTTTTACACTATCTGTTTTCTCCTCTTCCTTCTGGAAGTGCTTCTGGAGTTTGTATAACAACCTTAATTTTCATTATATAAGATATAGCTCTAACAAATTTGCTATTTTTAAATCTTTGCCATAATGAAGGTTTAACTTCAACTCTAGTTTGTTCAAAGTATTGTTGTTGAGGTTCTGGCTCTGTAATTTGTTGTGGTTCTGCACTTATTTGTTCTTCTACAATATTTTCTTCTTTTATTTCTTCTACTTCGTCTTCTTGTGGTGCAGGTATTAATTTTAATGCATCTGCTACTTCTATTCCTATGTAGCTTAGAGCTTTTGACCTATCTTCTATTCTTTCCATATCTATTTCTATATGTAAATTAGATTCTAAGTTTACTATTCTTGCATTTATTAATTTAACTGCATCTTGATAGTTTTGAGATTTATCTGATTTAGATCTTCCTATTAATCCTAATGTATCTATTATATCTTCTGAGAAGTCATTTGATATATTTTTAACTTCTTCTTTCCAACCTTCTTCTTTGTTTTCAACCAATCTTAATACTTCTCTTAGCTCTCCTGCTAAAGAGATATTTTTTTCTCTTTGTCTAATTAAATCTTCTATTTTTTTAGTATTTTCTTCAAATTGGTTTGTTGCAAACTCAACTAAACTATATGCTGCTTTATAAACACTCTTAGGAAAGTTTTTCTTTTTAGGATATTCTACTAAGTATGTTTTTATTGACTCTATAAGGTCTTTAAAATAAGCATCATCTTCTAATTGGATTATTTGCTTTTTATTATTTGGATTTATTAGCTTATGTACTTTATCTATATTTGATAAGATTTTTTCTTCCGTGATTACCATTCTCACGTTTACTATGCCAGATCTCGACATTGTAAACTCACCCTCCTTTGCGTTCTCTTGTAATTCTTTATTATTATATAACTTTCAACAAAAAACTACAATAGTCTTTTTTATTTTTTATTTTTCTTTTTTGTTACAAAAATGTTACAATTGTATTACAAAGGTCTATTTATCTTTTTTTAATTCTTCATATCTTTTTATTTTCATTGTTGTTGTCTTGACAAATTCATCCTTTTTTATTTCCATATATTTTATAGCTTTATAAGAGGTTAATTGTTTATTTACTTCTTTTACTTTGCTCCATAATAAATCGTGAACTTCTTTTTCATCCATTTTCTTTTTATACTCTTCTTCAATATACTCATAATTTGGTATGATTTTTACAGAAATTATAAGTTCTTTATTATTAGGGTCACGTTCATCTGGTTTTCCATATACCATACATTCTTTTATTTCTGGTATTTTTGACAATAGCAACTCTATTTCTTCTGGATATATGTTCTTACCATTTTGTGTTACTATTACGTTCTTACTTCTTCCTGTTATATATATAAATCCATCTTTATCTATATATCCAATATCTCCACTATGGAACCATCTTTCGCCATCAATTATTTCAATTGCTTCATTTGTTGCTTCTTCGTCTTCATAATATCCAAGCATTAATGTAGGAGTGCATAGCATTATTTCTCCTTCTCCATTTTCATTAGGGTTATTCACTTTTGCTTTTGCAGATATTACTGGCTTTCCTGCTGAGCCTACTTTTGGATTAAATTCTGGTGTTAAGGCTGCAATTGGTGCTGTTTCTGTTAGTCCATATCCTTGTAGGAACATAATTCCAATATCTTGCACCCATTTTCCTACCTTTGCATCTATTGGAGCAGCAGCAGATACTATTATTCTAAGTTTTCCTCCTAGATTTTCGTGAATTTCACTAAATACTTTTCTTTTAATATCTACTCCAACAGTTTTTAATGCATTGGTTACATGAATCATAGAGTTTACTAAACCATCTTTTTTGCTCTTTTTTATAGTTGCAGTTATTCTCTTATATAATGTTTCTACTAAAATTGGTACTGCAAGTAATGCTGTTGGGTGTGTTTCTTGCATATTAAGTACAATATGCTTTAACCCTTGACATATAGCTATAGAAGAACCTGTTGCAAAAGGAAGTAAAAATCCAATTGTTGACTCATAAGTATGATGTAATGGTAAGACTGAAAATAATCTGTCATCTTCTCTTAATATTACATATGCTGAAACAGCATTTATATTTTCTGCTAAATTCCTGTTGCATAACATAACACCTTTAGATTTTGCAGTTGTTCCTGATGTAAATAATAACACTTTAAATTCGTCTGGATCTATTTCTATATCCATAAAGCTATTATCTCCACCATCTACTAGTGCATTTCCTTCTTCTATTAAATATTCTATACCTATATATCTATCTTTTAATTCTTCGTTTGAATTCATTTGAATAAAATACTTAACATTTTTAGCTTCATCTGCTATTTTCTTTATTTTGTCTGATTCTTTTGTAGAGAAAATAACAGCTGTTGCTTTTGATCTTTCTATTATATTTAAAATTTCGTTTTCTGGTAACTCTTTATCTGTTGGAACTGCAATACCTGCGCCGCAAAGCATAGCCATATAAGATACATACCAGTAATATGTATTTTCTCCAATTATAATTACTCTTTCATTATTAAATTGAAGTTTTCTTATTAAAGCAGTACCTAATCCAATAACATCTCTTCCAAATTGTTCAAATTTAATTTCCTTAAAGCTTCCCTTTGGATCGAATTTTTCTAATATAAATACATTATCAGCATATTTTTCCATAGATCTTTTAAAAACTTCTTTTATTGTTTTATATGTTGTTGGCTCATAATGTGTTATTTTCTCTTTCTTTTCATGATTTTCTTCTGCTTTTTTTAATGCTTCGTAATCTAATTTTACTTCATCAATTTCAGAAATACCCTTCATCTTCATCTTTGGAAATTTAAATTTTGGTAATTTAAAATCTTTTAATATTCTCATATTTATACCCCTTTTAATATTTTTATTTATTAAATATATTTATTCTTATAATTTATTTCCCAGTATGGTACTATGTATTTTATTTACTATATTTTTACTTCTTTAATTTTTTTATAAAAGATTTGTCTATTTCTTTATAAAGTTTTTGAATGTCTATTCCTTCTTCGTTATGTCTCATTTTATATATTAAGCTTGAACATGTAAAGCCAAATATTCCAGATGCTATAACATTAGCATCTCCATTTATTATTTCGCCTTTATCTATTCCTTCTTTTACTATTTCTTCTATTCTTTGTATATAGTCAAATACGTGATTTCTACACATTAAACTTCTATTATCATTTCCCCAAATTTGACTTAAAATTATAGTCATAAAGTTTTCATATTTTACTAGTATTTTTATTTGTATTAGTACAATTGCTCTAATTTTATCTAATGAATTTGATAATTTTTCTGTTTTAATTTCTATACTATTTTTAAGAAGTTTCACACCCTCTTCTACTAAGAAGTTAAATATTTCTTCTTTACTCGAAAAATGATAGTATAATGTTCCTTTTGCTACCCCTACAGTAGCTGTAATTTCTTCTATACTTGTTGCGTCATAGCCTTTTTCAGCAAATAATTTCATAGAAGTTTCAAAAATCTTTCTTTTTGTTTTATTCATCTACTCAAACTATCTCCTTCTTCTTTGGTCTAATATGTCTAAGTTATTTAGTGCTTTTCCTGTTCCTAGTGCAACACATGACACTGCATCTTGTGCTATCATAATATTTATTCCTGTTTTTTCTTGTATAAGCTTATCCAATCCATTTAACAAGCTTCCTCCACCAGTCATATATATTCCTTTATCACTAATATCTGCTGCTAATTCTGGTGGTGTTTTTTCTAATACCGAATGTACAGCTTCCACAATTTCCATTGCTGGTTCTATTAATGCTTCTAGCATTTCACTTGAATGAATTTTAACTGTCTTAGGTAATCCTGTAATTAAGTCTCTTCCTCTTATTTCCATGTCTGTATCTTGAATTTTTGGATATGCACATCCTATATTTATTTTTAATTCTTCTGCTGTCATTTCTCCAACCATTATATTATGCTTTCTCTTTATATATTTTACTATAGCCTCGTCAAATTTGTCTCCTGCTACTTTTAAAGATGTGCTTACAACAGATCCTCCCAATGATATAACAGCTATATCTGTTGTTCCTCCTCCAATATCTATTACCATATTTCCACATGGCTTAGATATATCTATTCCAGCTCCTATAGCTGCTGCTATTGGTTCTTCTATTAAATACACTTTTTTAGCTCCAGCTTGTGAGGCAGCATCTATTACTGCCTTTTTTTCTACTTCTGTTGCTTGTGAAGGTATACATATCATAATCCTAGGTGCAAATATAAATTTGCCACATATTTTGTTTATAAAATATTTTAGCATTTTTTCTGTAACAGTATAATTTGATATTACACCATCTCTTAAAGGTCTTGTTGCAACTATATTACCAGGCGTTCTCCCTAACATTTTTCTTGCTTCTTTTCCTACTGCTAGGACTTCTCCAGTATTATTATCTACAGCAACTACTGATGGTTCTCTTAGCACTATGCCTTTTCCTTTTGTATACGCTATTACTGTAGCTGTTCCCAGGTCTATACCTATATCTTGTCCATAATTAAACATTAAAGATCTTCCTTTCAACAGTTAGTCTATCAAAATTTTATTTCATCGTCATTACATTTATGTTACGATTATATTACATAAACAAAAAAATAGCAAATATTTTTTGCTATTTTTTATATTTTATAGTAACTATAATAACATTAGAAGTAATATACTAGAGAATAATAATGGTACTCCAATATTTTCATCTATTTCGAATTCAAACTCTTGAGCATTATCCACGTCTTCTTGTGTAGCTAAATTTACAGTAAAGTATTTTACATTATCAAATCTAAATTGAACCTTATAATCTTTTTCTGCGTTTTCTCCAAGAGTCCCTACCTCTAAATATTTAGTTCCAACTCTAACTCCTCTTTCACTAAAGAAGTCAAATTTTAAGTATTGGTCTGAAAGAGTAGTTGTTGCATTATTTTTTATTTTTCCTTCTATAAATCCATTTACATTAGTTGCTTTTGCTTTTTCTACAGTAACCTCTGGATTTGTAACTACAATTTCATATTGTTCTATTGTTTTGTATGTACTATAAATATATCCAAATGATAAAATGTCTACTATAACATATAATAAAACAAACATTAGAAAATATGTAAAAAAGTTTTTCATTCTATTTTCTGTATTACGATAAAAATTATTAAAATATTTGCTCATATAACATTCCCCATATAACTATTTAATTTTTCTAAAAACTCCTGCTACCTTTCCTAATATTTCACAATTTGGAACTATTATTGGGTCCATTGTGCTATTTTCAGGTTGTAATCTTATGTGGTCTTTTTCTTTGTAGAATGTTTTAACTGTTGCTTCATCTCCAATTAAGGCAACTACAATTTGTCCATTTTCTGCTGTGCTTTGTTTTTTTACTAAAATATAGTCTCCGTCTAATATTCCAGCTTCTATCATGCTTTCTCCTCTTACTGTAAGCATAAAGCTTTCGCTATTACCAACAAAATCTATAGGAATAGGAAATGTGTCTGTTACATTTTCTACTGCAAGTATTGGTTCTCCAGCAGTAATCTTTCCTATTACTGGAACTTCTACCATTTCTTTTCCACCGTAAAAATCTTTTAATTCTACGTCTTGATTTTTTTCTTCTCCGTGTATACCTTTTATTACCTTTAAAGTTCTACCTTTTTTATTTTCTTTTTTGATGTATCCTTTTTCTTCAAGTTTATTTAAGTATGAATGCACTGTTGCAGTTGAGCTTAACCCTACAGCTTTTCCTATTTCTCTTACTGATGGTGGATATCCTCTTGTATTTATTTGTCTTTCTATGTATCTTAATATAGCTCTCTCTCTTTTATTAATTTCTTTTGGAATTATCCTCTTTTCTCTCACTATACATCACTCCTATTATTATAACTTTATAAAACTCTTTTTATATAATAACATAAAGCTAAAAAAATGTCAAACAAAAGTTTGACATTTTTAAAATATTTTTATTCTAGTCTTCCCATTCTAATTCCCAACCAGCTATAGTAACATTGTCTCCATCTTTTATTCCCATTTCTTTTAACTTTTGGCTAACTCCTAACTCATCAAGCATTTTATGAAAATAATACATAGATTCATTATCATTTAAATTAACTCTTTTCATTAATTTTTCTACAGCAGGTCCATCTATAATGTAATTATTGCCTTCTTTATTTATTGTAAATGGCTCTTCATCTTCTAATGTATATACTTTTTCTTCATCTTTTATTTCTACTAAATTTTCTTTAGGCAATGTTTTTAATACTTGTGATACATGGTTCATAAGTTCTTTTATTCCAACATTTGTAGCTGCTGATATTTTAAATATTTCTAACCCTTTTTCCTTTGCTAGTTTTTCTAAATTGTTGTATAAGCTTTCATCTTGCATACTATCTATTTTGTTTGCAACTATTATTTGTTTTCTTTCACTTAATTTTTGACTATATTTTTTTAGTTCTTCATTTATTGTATAAAAATCCTCTACAGGGTCTCTACCTTCTGAACCTGAAACATCTATTACATGTAATAATAGTCTAGTTCTTTCTATATGTCTTAAAAATTGTATTCCTAAACCAACACCTTCACTTGCACCTTCAATAATTCCTGGAATATCTGCTATAACAAAACTGTCTCCATATTCTTTTTTTACTACTCCTAAATTAGGGTCTAGTGTTGTAAAATGATAATCTGCAATTTTAGGTTTTGCATCAGTTACAATTGATAACAATGTTGATTTACCTACATTTGGAAAACCGATTAATCCTACATCTGCTAATAATTTTAATTCCAAAATTAGTTCCTTTTCTTCTCCGTCTTCTCCATCTTGTGCAAATCTAGGAGCCTGCCTTGTAGCAGTAGCAAAGTTAGAGTTTCCTTTTCCACCTCTTCCACCACGTAATATCAAAGCTTTTTGCCCTTTTTCTGATAAGTCTGCTAAAACTCTTCCTGTTTTGGCATCTTTTACTATTGTTCCTATTGGTACTTTTATATAAAGGTCTTCACCACTTTTTCCGAATCTACGAGCACCTTCTCCGTTATTACCATTTTCTGCTTTAAATTTCTTCTTATATCTAAAGTCAATTAAAGTATTGGCATCTTGGTCTACTATAAAATATACGTCTCCACCTTTTCCTCCATCTCCACCGTCTGGGCCTCCTGCTGCTACATATTTTTCATGTCTAAAGGAAATAGCTCCATTTCCACCGTTACCTGCCTTTGCAATTATTTTTACGTAATCTGTAAACATATACTCTCCTTTTTAGTTTTTGCTAATTATAACTTTATTATAGAATTTAATTATTTATCATGTATTAATTTCTTATTTTATATTATTTATTTTGCATTTTTTATTATTAATTATTTTGCATCTTTCTATTTTTTATATTCTTATTTATTATCTTCAAAATAATCTAATTTCATTGCTTTTTTTACTTTTCTCATTGTTTCTTTTGCAGTCTCTTGTGCTTTTCTAGTACCTTCTATTAGGTATTTATCAACTAATTCTGGTCTTTCTTCATAATATTTTCTTTTTTCTCTTATTGGATTTAAAAAGTTATTTATATTTTGAGCTAATTCTTTTTTACAAGCAACACATCCTCTTTTTCCAGCCTTGCATTCTTCACAAACAGCTTTGCATTCTTCTTTAGAACTAAACAAGTTATGGTAATATGCAACCATGCATACATCAGGATTTCCTAGGTCATCTTTTTTTATTCTATTTGGATCTGTAACTGCACTCATTACTTTTTTGTTTACCTCTTCTTCTGTATCTGAAAGGTAAATAGCATTTCCTAAAGATTTCCCCATTTTTTCATTTCCGTCTAGACCTTTAATTCTTTTTCCTTCAGACAAAGCAATTTGTGGCTCTACTAGAGTTTCTCCATATATAGAATTAAATTTTCTTACTATTTCTCTGCATTGCTCAATTAAAGGTGATTGGTCCTCTCCTACTGGTACAACTTCTCCCTCAAATGCTGTTATGTCCCCCGCTTGACTCACAGGGTATCCCAAAAAACCATATGTAACGCTTTCTCCAAATAATTCTCTTTTTTGGGCAATTTCAGTTTTTACAGTAGGATTTCTTTCTAGTCTTGCAATTGTAACTAAGTTAGAATAAAATACTGTAAGTTCTGCAATTTCTGGAATCATAGATTGTATACATATCGTTGTTTTTTCTGGGTCAATTCCAATAGATAAATAATCAAGTATTACTTGTCTTACATTTTTTCTTACTTTCTCTGGATTGTTAAAGTTGTCTGTTAACGCTTGCACATCTGCTATTAATATATATGGATCGTATTTTCCACTATTTTGCATTTCCAATCTTGTTTTTAAAGAACCAAAATAATGTCCTATATGTAATCTCCCTGTTGGTCTATCTCCTGTTAGTATACGAATTTTTTTATTTTCCATTTACATCATTCCCATCTTTAATAAACTAAAATTAATTATTATTAATTTTTTATATTCAATCATATTTTATACAGGTTTTATTATAACTAATTTTTACAAGTTTTACAAGTTATACTGGTAAATTTTATTGGTCTCTACAATTGTTGTTAATTAAAAAGTAAATTGTGCTTATTTTTTAACAATTACATTTGGCTTTTAATTGACCTTCTCTATAAGTGTTACTATTTAATAAAAATGTTAAGTTAAAATATATTTTTCCATTAAAAGCTATAAAAAGCTCAAACTATTAAACTTTTTCGTCTAATAATTTGAGCCTTAGAAAAATTTATTGTTATAAATTTTTTAATCTTTTTTTCCTTCTTCTACTGGATAAACACTAACTTGTTTTTTATCTTTGCCAAGTCTTTCAAATTTAACTTTTCCAGTTACTTTAGCAAATAGAGTATCGTCACTACCAATGCCAACATTTTTTCCTGGATGGAATTTTGTTCCTCTTTGTCTTACTAGTATATTACCAGCTAGAACAACTTGACCATCTGCTCTTTTTAGTCCCAAACGTTTAGATTCACTATCTCTTCCGTTCTTAACGCTACCTTGACCTTTTTTATGAGCCATTTATCTCACTCCCTTCAAGTAATTTTATATATTAATCCGATTTAATAACTAAATTATTTTGTTGCTGTTTCTTTTTTTGCTGTTGTAGCTTTTTCAGCTTTAGCTTCTGCTGTTTTTGTTTCTGTAGCTTTTGCTTCTTTTTCAGCAGCTGTTTTTATTTTTGTTATTTCAACCTTTGTATATGGTTGTCTATGTCCTTGAGTTCTTCTGTAGTTCTTTTTAGCTTTGTATTTGTAAACTATAATTTTTTTACCTTTTCCATTAGCTACTACTTTTCCCTCAACTTTAACACCTTTAACATAAGGAGCTCCAACTTCTACTTTCTTATCTTCAGAAACTAAAACTACTTTATCAAAAGTAACTTTTTTTCCTTCTTCAACATCTAATTTTTCGAAGAATACTACATCTCCTTCTGCTACTTTGTATTGTCTTCCACAGCTTTCAATTATTGCGTACATTATATGTACACCTCCTCTTTCTCGTATACTCGCTAAGCATAAAATACAAGGTAGTTGATAAATCAACATTTAGTTACCCGACCTAGGCGGCTTACAGGTAATTATTTTATCATAGCTGGTATGTTTTTGTCAAGCTTTTTCGGTTGACTTTCTAACACTTACTACATTTTTTCAAAATTATATTTGACAAATTCGCTTAATCTGTATCTAATAATTATAGAAAATGGAGAAACCACAAACAGTGCTATTATCGAAGTAAGAGCTATGATAGTTACTCCAATTAATGAATAATATAATATGTATAAAAAAACTCCAAGATTTACTGATTAATATTTTAAATATTAACCAATAAATCTTGGAGCTTTTTTTATGCAGTTTTTAATTCAAGCCTTAATTTATCTGCTATCATTGCGATAAATTCCGAATTGGTTGGCTTGCCTTTTGCTGCTGATACTGTATAACCAAATATATTTTCTACAACTTCTTGTTGTCCACGTCCCCACGCAACTTCTATAGCATGGCGTATTGCACGTTCTACTCTACTTGGTGTTGTATGATATTTTTTTGATATGTCTGGGTATAATTGTTTTGTTATTTGATTAATTACATCAATATCACCAATAGCCATCATTATTGCTTCTCTTAAATATTGATATCCTTTAATATGTGCTGGAACTCCAACTTCATGAATTACATTAGTTACTAGAGCTTCTATATTTTCTTCATTGTTTCTTTTATTTGGATCTATATCTATATATTGTGACTTGATTTCTCTACCTATAAAATTATTTCTTTGTTTTCCTGGTTGATAATTTTTTATTTCTCTTATTCTTTTTAGAAGTAAATTAATTTCGAAAGGTTTGACAACATAATATTGAGCTCCTAAATTTATTGCTCTTTGAGTTATCTTATCTTGTCCTACTGCAGATAAAATAATGCATATTGGCATTTTGTCTATTGGAGATTCATTAAGCTTTTCTAGAACACCTAAACCGTCTAAATGTGGCATAATAATGTCTAATAGCACCACATCTGGTTTTAATTCTCTAATTAATTCATAGGCTTCCTCTCCATCTTTAGCCATCCCTACAATATCCATATCATTTTCTTTTTTTAAATAATTTGCCAAAGTCATTGCAAATTCGGGATTATCATCTGCAATTAAGACCGTAATTTTTTCGTTCAAGTTCATTTCCCCCTTACCTTATATTTGTAAAATATTTACAAATGAGATTATATTCTTTTTTCCAAAAAATTGCAATAGTTTTTGGAAATTTTTTCTATTTTTATCGTTTTATCTTTATATTTCAATGTTTTTTCTTATATTTTTATTTGTCAAAATTTTAAAATCTATAATTTTTATTTCATTTTTTTCTATGTATTTAAGTAATTCTTCTTTTTCATCATTTGTTGCTTCAAATTTACATATAATATTGTCTAGGTACTCTGCATTTATTATATTAATATTACTTTTTTTACAGCAATATTTAAAATTCTCAAAGTCATTATAATTTAATTTTATTTCTGCAATAATTCCACTTTCCTCAATTGCAAATTTTGAATTTTCTATTGCTTTTTTTGTTGCCTCAGAATATGCTTTTACTAAGCCACCTGTTCCTAGTAAAATTCCTCCAAAATATCTTGTAACTACAATCAAAATATTTGCTAGTTCCATTTTCTTTATAATATTAAGCATTGGAGCTCCTGCTGTGCCACTTGGCTCTCCATCATCACTTGCACGTTCAATAATAGCATTATCTTTTATAATTCTATATGCATAGCAATTATGCCTAGCATCATAATATTTTTTCTTTAGATTTTTTAATTTTTCTTCCACTTCTTCTATAGAATTTACATAATATAAATTTGCAATAAATTTTGACTTTTTCTCTATTATTTCCGCTTCACTATCATTACTTATTGTTTTAATTTTTTCCATCTTTAATTCCTTCCTGCTGTATAACCTGTAGAGTAAGCAATCTGTAAGTTAAAACCTCCTGTATAAGCATCTACGTCTATTATCTCTCCTGCAAAATATAGTCCGTTAATTATTTTTGATTCCATTGTTTTAGGATTAATCTCTTTTATAGTAACTCCACCTGCAGTTACAATAGCTTCTTCTATTGGTCTAAATCCTTTTATTGTAATTGCAAATTTCTTTAATAAATTTACTAAATTTTCTCTTTCTTTTTTTGTTATTTCATTTACCTTTTTGTTAGGATTTATGTTTGAAAGCTCTATTATAGTATCAATCATTTTCTTTGGTAATAATGCATCTAAACTGTTTTTAAACATTTTATTCTTTTCTGTAGAAAAGTCTCTTAATATTCTTTCATCTAACTTCTCTATAGAAAGAGCTGGCTTTATATCTATTATTATTTTAATTTTACTGCTTTTTAGTAGTTCTTCTAAATTTTTATATCTTAATAAATGTGCAGATCCACTAAGAATTGTTGGTCCTGATAGCCCAAAATGAGTAAATAGCATTTCTCCAAAGTCCTCGTATATTACTTTATTGTTTTCTGTATCCATAAATTTAACATTTACATTTTTTAAACTCAATCCTTGTAGTTTTTTACAAACTTCTAGTGAATTTTCTTTAGCTTCTAATGGCACTAGTGATGGAACAATTTTTGTTATAGTGTGTCCTAATTTTTTTGCTATTTCGTATCCATCTCCTGTTGAGCCAGTTCCAGGATAACTTTTTCCTCCTGTTGCAAGTATAACTTTATTACACTTTATATACTCTTTTTTTCCATTTAGTAAAAACTCTACGCCTTCTATAGTGTCTTTTTCTTCAATATTTTTTTCTATATTTTCTGCAGAGTTATTAGCAATATAAACTTGTTCATTTTTTTTAGTTATAATATTCTCTACTTTAGCATTAGTTATTATCTTTACACCTAATTTTTTAGCTTTATTTATTAATGCATCTCTTACATCTATAGCTTTATCTGAAACTGGAAATATTCTTTGTCCTCTTTCAATTTTTACATTTACTCCCTGCTCTTTTAACAATTTTATTATATCTTCGTTTGTAAAGTTATTAAAAGCACTATAAAGAAACTTACCATTTCCCGGAATATTTTTTATAAAATCTTCCATTGGCAAACTGCTAGTTATATTGCATCTACCTTTTCCTGTAATTAAAAGTTTTCTTCCAGGTTCTTTCATTTTTTCTAATACTATAACTTCGTTATTTTCAGTTGCAGCTGATATTGCTGAAACAAGACCAGCTGGTCCTCCTCCTATTACAATTACTTTCATTACTACTCCACCGTTTTAAATTTAGGTTTTAAGTTCTACCCATAAACTTTAACTATACTTTTAATATTTTATTTTCATATATTTTTATCTCTTTTTATTAATATTTTTATCTCGTTTTATTAATTTTTACTTTAGCTTCTTACATTTCCACTTTTTAGTTATATTAATAAATTACTATAAAAAGAAAAAGAACAAATAATGTATATAGTTAAACTATACCAATATTTATTCTTAAATAACTTTATATAACTTTGTTTATATATTATTTACATTATATTTTGTATAGCTTTTAATACTCCTAATTTACCATATTGATATGTTAATCCTCCCTGCATAAATGCTGTATATGGTTTTCTTATAGGTCCATCACATGATAATTCTATTGAAGAACCTTGTGTAAATGCACCAGCTGCCATTATAACTTTATCTGTATATCCTGGCATGTCCCATGGTTCTGGAGTAGAGTTTGAGTCTATTGGTGAACCTGCTTGTATTCCTTGGCAATATTTTATTAATTTTTCTGGATTGTTAAAATTAATAGTTTGAACTATGTCTGCTCTTTTTGCATTGAATTTAGGTTCAACATCATATCCTAATTTTTCTAAGCAATAGCTTGCAAAAACTGCTGTTTTTAAACTTGCAGACACAACGCTAGGTGCCATAAAAATTCCCTGTAAAATAGATTTTGTAATTCCTAAAGTTGGTCCAACCTCTTTTCCTTCTCCAGGCACTGTTAATCTTTCTGCAACTAGGTCTATTAGGATTTTCTTTCCAACTACATAAGCACCATTAGGAGCTATACCTCCTCCTAAATTTTTTATTAGTGAGCCTACTACTATATCTGCACCGACTTCTGTAGGTTCTTTAGTATCTACAAACTCACAATAGCAGTTGTCAATCATTATAATAATATCTTTATTTATTTGTTTTATAAATTTTATAACTTTCTCTAACTGATCTATTGTTATGCTTTTTCTTGTACTATACCCCTTTGATCTTTGTATTTCAATTACTTTTATATTTCCATTTTTTAGTCTATTTTCTATTTGTTCAAAATCAAATTCGTTATTTTCTTTTAAATCTATTTGTTCAAAATTAATATTAAAAGATTTTAAAGAACTAGGGTTATCTACAATTCCTATAACCTCGTCTAATGTATCATATGGTTTACCTGTAATACTTAATAAAGTATCCCCTGGTCTTAACAGAGCAAATAGCGTTACTGTTAAAGCATGTGTTCCTGATATAAATTGTCCTCTTACAATGCCATCTTCTGCTTTAAATATATCTGCAAAAACTTTTTCTGTTGTATCTCTTCCAATATCTCCATATCCATAACCTGTAGTACTGTTAAAATGTATTTCTGATATTTCGTTTTTTTGGAAAGCATTTAAAACTTTTATACTATTATATTCTTCTATTTTTTCTATTTTATTAAATTCTTCTTTTAGATTTTCTTCTGCCTCACTAGCAAGTTTTATTACTTCTTCACTAATTCCTAATGCTGAATACATTTGTTACCTCTCTTCTTTATTTTTAGCAAAATTATTTTCTTCAATTTTATATTATCTTTTATTATTTTTATAAATATTTTTTATTATATTTTATTCTTGTGTACTTTGTTCTACTTCTTCTTGCTCTTCGTTACTATCCTCTTGTGTCGTTACCTCATTATTTACCTCTTCTTGTATTTGGTTATCGCTGTAGCAACTTTCTCCTGTCCATGACTCTACTCTGTAAAATTTGCCTATAAAAGTTGGTTGAATATCATCTAATTCATAAATAGGTTTTTGTACTATCTGTCCGTTTGAGTTAATACTTCCCCATTTTCCATCTTTTTTTATTCCTGCATAACCATATTCATTTACTTCTGTAACCATATCATATATGCAATCTACTACTATATTTCCCTCTTTATTAACAAATCCCCATTTTTCGCCTTGTTTGTATGCAAATATATTATTATTTTTATATATATCTTTTCCTTTAAGTTCGTTTCCATTAAAATCATAATATTTAAAGTCAGTTTCTGAATATATTATAACAAATGTATCTTTTACTTCTACTTCTGCTGAAACCATTTTTGCTACTTCATTAAGGTTTTTATTAAATAGTATTGTCTCATCTGTTTCTGAATTATATGCTTGTATTAAATCTGCATCATGCAAACTTATAACACTACTGTATTTTATATCTAATAATATATTGTTGTTAACATCTATAATCCCACTTTTTCTTTCTTTTGAAACAATAAAATGAGAATCTCCTAAATATTCAATATAGTCATAATTATTATTTAATAAATTATTTTTATTTTTGTCTAATACTGTATAAAGATTATCTTTATCAACAGCAATATAATAATTATCATCTTTAACTTTTGTTAAACTAACTATGTTATTATCTTGAATTTCGTTTCCATTTACATCTAGTATTTTTAATTCGTTGTCTTTTACTGCGTTAATATATTCTCCACCAAATGATAATTCATCATACTCTGTGTTTACAATAATATCTCCATTGATATTTATTATACCTTTTTTAGAATTTCTTTGTACAATAAATAAGTTATTTGAAAGATTGTATTCTATATTTTCATAGTCATAATTAGTTAAGCATTTATTGTTTTTCATAAGACCTGCTTGTCCATTTTTATATGCTATAAAATAAATATCTTCTCCCTGAATTTCATTTACTCTCTCTATTTTTGTATATTCTGGTTTTAAAATTTTCTTACCTTTGTAGTCTATATATCCATATCTGTAACCTTCCTCTGTTTTTTGGCTTACAATAAATCCTGCTTTAGTACTTTTAGTTTGAGGGTCATAATAATTATCTGCAGAAACTGAGTCATACTCAACTTTTACCATTACTGCACCTTTTATATTAATTACTCCATACTTTTCGCCTTGTTTTACTTGTAAAGTACCTTCTTTATAATCTAACCCTATTATCTCGTCATATATAGGCTCTGTTATTTCATTTCCTTCAAAATCTATTAATCCATATTTCCCATCTTTTTTATATTTTAAAACACTTTTTTCATATGGAATGTTAGTATCTGTAGATTCTACTGAAATTGCACTTACTCTATCATATGTTGTTAATATTTGTTCTTTATTTGCATTTAATACTTTATTTTCATATTCTCCTAATTCTTGGTTATATTCTCCCATGCATATAAATAAAGGTTTAGATGGATTAGGAATTTGCACATTTGTGTATGTTGGTTCTATTATTATTTCTCCTTCTTTATTTATAACACCATACTTATTATCTCTATAAAAAATACTATAATTATATTCTCCTACTTGTTCTATTTCGTATTCAAATTTGCTCTTTTTTATGAAATAAAAAGTTAAAATTGTTGCTACTGCAATTATTGCTACAATTATTAAAATAATTATTGCTATTTTAAATATTTTTCTTTTTTCCATTAATACCACAAACCTTTCTTTAAACGATTACTCCTCGTTATTTTGCTTTTGTTCATTATTTTCGTCCTCTTCATTAACAGGCACTTCTTGATTTTTACATATTTTTACCCATTTTATTCTCTTATCCTCAAGTTCTTCGACTTTATAAGTTAGTTTTTCGTCTTCTATAACCGGTTTTTCATCATCCTCAGGTATTCTTCCTAATTTTTCTATTAAATATCCTGATAATGTATCATAATCCCCTTCTGGAATTTCTATTCCAATTATCTTTTTTAGTTCATATAGCGGTATACTTCCTTCAACCATGTACGTATTTTCATCTATTTTATTATATTCTACTTCTACATCATCGTACTCATCAAATATGTTTCCTACTAATTCTTCTAATATATCTTCCATAGTTAGTAGTCCAGAAGTACCTCCATATTCATCAACTACTATTGCCATTTGCATCTTATTTTTCTGCAACTCTTTAAAAACTTCATCTATAGGTTTTGTTTCTGGTACATAATATGCTTCTCTCATAATATCTTTTATTTTTATTTTTTTACCATTACTTAAAGCTTTTAATATATCCTTTAAAAAAAGTATTCCTTTTATGTCATCTATAGTTTCTTCGTATACTGGTATTCTACTATATTTATAATCATCAATTTCGTCTAGTAACTCGTATATGTTGTCATTTATTTCTATAGCAAAAATGTCTGTTCTATGTATCATAATTTCTGCAGCATCTATGTCATTTAGTAAAAATACATTGTTTATTAGGTCCTTTTCGTTTTTCTTTATAACACCTTTTTCTTGGCCTTGATCTACCATCATTTTTATTTCTTCTTCTGTTACTACTTCTTCCTCATATTCACTTACTCCAAATATTTTTGAAACTAAGTTAGTTGTTGCAGTAAGAAGTTTTACAAAAGGTGAAGTTAATATAGATATGAAACTAATTATTCCTATAGTTGCATAAGCTATTTTTTCAGAATACTTCATAGCTAATCTTTTTGGCACTAATTCTCCAAATATTAATGTGAAGAATGATAATATTATTGTTATAACTATAATTGATAGTGCTTGCCAAAATCCAATTCCAAGTCCTGGTATCCACTCGTTTAATATTGGAGATAGTTCACTTGCGAAAGTGTCTGCTGCAAAAGCACTTGATAAAAATCCTGCAAGCGTAATTCCAATTTGTATTGTTGCTAAAAACTTACTAGGATTTTTTAACATTTTCTTTATTTTTTGAGCTTTTTTATTTCCTTCTTTTGCTTCTTTTTCTATTTTAGCATCGTTTAGTGAAATATATGCCATTTCACTAGCTGCAAAATATGCATTTAATAAAATAAGAATGATTAAAAATATAATTTGAAAAAGCATAAAATCTTCCTTCCTAACATAATAAATAATTTATATTATTATATATTCTGTGTAATTTTCTGTCAATAACTAAGTATGTATTTAGGCTGTTAGTAAAGACCCTTTTAGGAAGATTCTATGCTTTAATTTTATAATAAAATCTAAAATATCCAAATTTATAAGTTATTATAAGTTATTTAATAATATTGCATCTTTAATTTGTTTTATTAAATATGCTACAATGAAAGGTTTTTTATTTAATTCTATTAATTATGTTAAAATAAAAGAATTTTATATTAAATCTATTAAATATGTTAAAATGAAAGGTTTTTATATTTATTCTATTAATTATGTTAAAATAAAAAGTTTTTGAAAAGTTTTATTAATATCCTGTTCTAGGTAAATACTTTTCTTCTTCACCTACTGTTATTTCGTCTTCTTCTGGAACGACTTTATCTTCATCTTCTGGTTTTTCAAAATTGTTTACAGTAACTTTATAAGTTTGATTTAACTTTAAGTCTATTTCCACTCTATCTTCCAATTTTGAATATCCCTCTGGTGCAACAATTTCTTCTAAATAGTACTTGCCAGGAATCAAATTTTCTATTACTATTTTGCCTTCTTCATTTGTTGTTAAATCTGTATATAATACATTATTTTTTTCATCATATAAGTTAAATATTCCGCCTTTTAATGGATTTTCTCCTTTTCCGTCTTTTTTAATTATTTCTATTTTAGTATAATTAGGACTATATGATTGATTTAATTTAACATCTGTTGGTTCAAAAAATCCTGCTGTTACTGCGAAATTTTGCCATTCTGGATTTGGAGTTTCTCCATATAAAATAGGCATTGTTTTAAGTTCTGATGATGCTTTTATTGTAAAAGAACCTTTTTCTTCTAATTCTACAATTGGTAGTAAAACTTTAAATTTCTCATTTGCATTAAAAGTTGTTCTTTCCTTGTTATTTACATCTACTACTTTAGCTATTTTTTTAGTATCATTTTCTAGCGAAATTGTATATGTCTCATTGGCAGCAGACGCAGTTACACTATATGTTTTGCTTAAGTAATTTTTGTCGATGCTATCTACTTTCCATTCTTTAGACTCATCTTTTACTGTTATAGTAGCTACTTTTTTGCTATCTGTTGAGCTACGTGCTGCAGTAATTATTTTCTTTATTGCTGCAACTACTCTTCTATTACTGTCTACATCTCCATGTACTGTAAATTTATCTAAGTCATAGTTGTACATAGCATCATATACAGCCATTTTAGTTGCTGCATATGCTTCTTGCATATTGTTACATCCTAGTTCTTGTGGAGTTTTAAATGGATAACCATTTACTATTGCTTTCCAAATTTTATTATTTGTTACCAACTTATTTATACTTACACTATATTCATGTTCTTCTGTTACTCCTGGTCTACCCTTATTTATGCAGTACGCTGGATATTCTACTCCATCTTTTTTATACACTATTACTTCTACTCCAATGCCTATATTATCATAATTGAAAAATACTACTTCGCCTTTTGAATATAAGTCTGCTTTACTTATTGGCATAGTTGCTGCATTAGATTCAAAATGCATTGTTGTAAACGCCGAAGCTATAATTATTGCAATGACTAATACTATTAATATTCTTTTTACCATTTATTTCTGTATGATTAAAAATCATACCCTCCTTTCTTATTTTATTTCTACAGCTTGAATACATCTTCTATATTCTCTTCTATCTTTTTCGCAAGTTATTAATGTTATTCTATTGTCTTTAGTTGGTTCTAAATAATTCCAATTAGTTTGTTTTATTACTGTATTTGTTTCTACTAAATAAGTGCGCGTTTTGCTAGCTGTTCTATATATAATTTTATCTCCTTTATTTAGCTCTTTTATTCTTTCAAAAAAGTTACATTCATATCCTCTATTATGTGCTGCTAAGCCAACATTTCCTGTGTCTTTTGGTGTTTCTGTAAAATGTCCTACGGCTTCTAGCATAATTTCTTGTGTTGTTCCTTCTCTTATGGGTGCATTTAGTCCAATTTTAGGTATTTCTATTCTCCACTTGTTTGATTTGTCTTTTATTTCATTACTTTCTTTATCTGCATTAGAAATTGTATTAGAATTAGTGTTGCTATTTTCGTTAGTTATAATATTGCTTCCTACATCATTACTTATATTATTGCTAATATTATTCTCTATATTATTTTGGCTGGAAATTGAATTAGAATTATTAACTGAATTTGAAATATTGTTGTTAGATAAAACTATATTTTGAAAATTGTCTGACTCATATTCTTGAGATAATTTTTTTGCCATAGCCTCATTTGATAAGCTCTCGAAAAAAGCTGTTATTATAAAAAACACAATTATTGTTACAAAAACAGTAATTTCTATAATGTCTCTTTTTCTAGTGTATTTCACATATAACACACCACCTTTTATTTATTTTTTGTTTTGGTTGAATTTTAAGAATAAATAAATTGACTTAAAATTTTATTGATTCAAATTAATTTGAATTAAACAGAAATTGCAATTTCATTAAGCTTATATTACTACATTTAATTATCTTTGTAAAGCTTTTTTCATCGACAAAAATAGACAAAATGCTACATTACAATTATTATAATTTGTGAACTAAATAAAACGTACCTTATTTATTATATAACTTTCATATAATATAAATAAGGTACTATCAATATATAATCATATTTTTATCTTCTACTACACACTCTTCCACATGTACAAACATTATTATATCTTCCTTGAGAGAAGGTATTTGACGTTGTATTAAGTGGTCCTGAGCCGGTAGTAGTCGTAACAGTAGTTACACTGTTATTATCATTTGTTATACAGTTATTATTTCTTGAATCAATAATTCTAACTGTCGCAACATTATTACCAGAATTACAACTATTATTTGCAGTTATCAAATTATTCCCTGTTCTTAAATCATTATTATATCCACACACATTGCATGGCTTTGCACAATCTCCTATTATATTCCCAAATCTACTATTTATTCTGCAAATTATACATGTTAATACTGCTGTAACATATGCTAAAATACTGTATAGTATTGCATATATAAGTAAAGTACCATTAGGTGCTATTGCAAAAGCCACTATTAAGTAAATTGCAAAAAAAGTTGCTCCAACTAATAAAGGACATTTTAATATTTTTTGTAACACAATTGCTAATATTATTGTTGCTACTGGTAAAGCGAAAAAAACTAATAATCCATTCATATCTTTTAAGTATAAACTAAGCTATACCTTACCTCCTACTATTATATTTTTACTATATTTTATGTAATTTTAGATATATTTGTTACATAGTTTTTAGTAAAATGTAGTAAGCTCTCTTAAATTTTATTCATATTCAACTTTAACTAAATATAATCCGTGTGGAGGTAATGTTTTACCTGCTTTTTTTCTATCTTTATCTTCTATTATCTCTTTTATGCTTTCTGGTTTAATTGCTCCCATCCCTACTTCTAACAATGTTCCAGCAATAATTCTAACCATATTATATAAAAATCCATTGCCAGTAAGTTTTATTATAATTCTGCCATTATAAGTTGAAACATCTGCATTATATATTTTTCTAACACTGCTTTTGCTACTTGTTCCACTTGATTTAAAAGCTGAAAAGTCATGCTCTCCTTCAAAATATTTTGCTGCTTTTTGCATTTTTTCTATGTCTAATTTTTTTGGAAAATGATATTCCATGTTTCTAAAAATTGCACTTGCTTGTTCTTCATTATTTATTATGTACATATATGTTTTTTCTTTGCAATTGTATCTACTATGGAAATTTTCTTCTACTTCTTCTGCTTTTTTTATTCTAATAGAATATTTAAGTTGTGAATTAATAGCAGTCGCCATTTTCTCTATTGGTATGTTAGAATTTGTTTTAAAATTGGCAACTTGACCAAAAGCATGAACTCCAGCATCTGTTCTTCCAGATGCATAGAGTTCTACTTTTTCTTTAGTTACACCTTCTATTGCTCTTTCTATTTCGCCTTGAATATTTAATTTATTAGGCTGTTTTTGCCAGCCATTAAAGTCTTTTCCATCATATTCTATGGTTAATTTTATATTTCTCGTAATATATTCTCCTTTATTATTGCATTTCTATTTTGCTTTTACTTATTAATAATAATTTTCTTGTTGGAACAATTTTTATGTTGTATTCTTAATTATTATTAGTTATACTCTTACTATTTTTCTTGGCTCTCTTTTTCAGCCTTTTTATTTTCTTCTATTTTCTTAGTTTCTTTCTCTACTGCTGCCTTTTTTCTCTTTTCTTTAATAATATCTATAAATTTTTTTCTTTCATGCTCTGCAAATCTTTTTGTAACTACATATTTTATTAAAATTTTCTTTAAAGCATCTTCTTTTACATCTGCTATTAAAGTTCCATCTTTAGCAACAGATATTTTTCCTGTTTCTTCAGATACAACCACTGCTATAGCATCACTTTCTTTGGAAATGCCTAGTGCTGCTCTATGACGAGTTCCAAGTTCTCTTGCTATGTCTTTATCGTCTGCTAGCGGCAAAATGCAAGCTGCTGCTGCAATTTTATTTTTAGAAATTATAACAGCTCCATCATGTAATGGAGTGTTTGGTGTAAACAAATTTACAAGTAGTTGCGGAGACACCTCTGCATTTATTGCTACTCCTGTATCTATTATATCTTTAATTTGTATGTCTCTTTCTATAACTATTAATGCTCCAGTCTTTTCCTTAGCAAGTTCTTCTGCTGCAATTATAACTTTATATATATCTTCTTTAGTTTTTGTTGCTAAGTCTTTTTCAATGCCAAAATACTTGGTAAGTTTGTTTGTTCCAAGTTGCTCTAGCATTCTTCTTAATTCTGGTTGGAATATAATCATTAATGCAATTACTCCATATGGCATAAATACAGTTAAAATAAAGTTTAATATTCTAAACTGTAATATTCCACTTAATATTGTTATAAGCACAATTAAAATAATTCCTTTTAGAAGTTGCCATACTCTTGAATTTCTAGCAGATTTGATAAATTTATATATTATATAAATTACTATTGCTAAATCTAAAATTAATGGAATTATTCTAATAGGACTATTAAATATATCTTGTGCATATAAAACTATACCATCAGTTAATTCATTTATATTTACTAAAAAATTTTCCAAAATTTTTCCCCTCTTTTTCTTAGGTTTATTACATAACTATTAAATAATATACTAAACTTGCTGCAACTCCTAATATCATAAGTGCTGCTAGTATAATTGCCATAAATTTAACAGCTATTTTTCCTACATTATGTTTCTTTTTTGCCATTGTTTTTCCTTCTTTCTTCTTAATTTTACAATATAAATTTTAGCATATTATTTGTACTTTTTCAACATAAGGGGAAAGAATATTTTTTATATCTTAAAATAGAAATAAATCTTAGTTTTACAAATTACATTTTACTTTTACAAAATCATATATCTTAAAATAAAAACTTTTTAAAAAATTTTTATAAGAAATTCTACTTACAAAATCTATGATTTCCTATTGTTACAGTCATTGGTCTTGACCAAATCCATTTATTAGTTGCAGTTTTAGGGCTAAAATAATAAATTGCTCCATATGTTGGGTCCCAGCCATTTAATGCATCTTGTGCTGCTTTTTTTGCAGTAGAGTTTGGTGTCAAATTTATTTGTCCGTCCGAAACAGCATCAAATGCTCCACTTTGATATACTACTCCTGCTATTGTATTTGGAAAAGAACTATTTCTTACCCTATTTAAAACAACTGCTCCAATTGCCACCTGTCCTGTATATGGTTCTCCTCTTGCTTCTCCGTAAATTACTCTTGCCAGCAAATTTAAATCATTTGAATTAGTTGATACCGAACTATTTGAATTCGAGCTATTTGAAGAATTAAAAATCCCCATTGCTTCTAGCGTTTTCTTTCCTGCAATTCCATCTACTTGTAAACCGTTTTTTCTTTGAAACCATTTTACAGCTTCTAATGTTCCGCTTCCAAATATCCCATCAACATTTCCATTGTAGTATCCCCATCTCTTAAGTTTAGTTTGAATCTGTCTTACTTCTTCTCCTCTTGAACCATATTTAGAAAGTCCATATACTTCATTATTTCTAAAAAACACATTATATGAGACAAATATAGTAATAACAGCTAAAATCATTGTAACAGAAATTACCTTTTGCTTATTTATGGATATTCTTTTATTTTTAAAGTTTCCTTTTAACATAAAATACCACACCTTTAGAATAATTTTATATTTTTCTCAAATTATTCTAACCATGTGCGGTATTTTTATACATTGTCAGTGGGGACGGAGAAAACTGACAAGGTTGTCAAAAATCTCCGTCCCCATTGACAATTAAAAAATTCCTACAATGTTTCCATCTTCGTCTAAGTCTATTTTTTCTGCTGCTGGTACTCGTGGAAGTCCTGGCATTGTCATTATTTTTCCTGCTATAGCTACAACAAATTCTGCACCTGCTCTTAAGTGTATTTCTCTAATATGAATTTTAAATGTTTCATTACATTCTAAGTTCTTTTGGTCATCTGAAAGAGAATATTGTGTTTTTGCTATACATACAGGCATGTTGCCATATCCTAACTTTTCAATAGTCTCAATTTCTTTTTCTGCTTCTTCTGAAAACTCTACATCTTCAGCGCCATAAACTTTTTTTGCTACGTCTCTTATTTTATTTTTTATTGTTTCATTTAATTCATATGCATATTTGAAGTTATGTTTCTTTTCTGCTAGTTTTACAACTTTTTCTGCTAAGTCTGTTGCTCCTTCTCCGCCTTTTTCCCAGCTTTCTACTAAACTTAACTCTATTCCTTTTTCTTGTAATTTTTCTTTTAAATAATTTATTTCTTTTTCTGTATCATATGTATATTTATTTATTGCAACTATTACATTTAATCCATATACATTTTGTAAATTATCTATATGCTTAAATAAATTTTTCATGCCTTTATCTAATGCATCTATATTTTCTTTTTGTACGTCTTCTTTTGCCACTCCGCCATGATATTTTAGAGCTTTCATTGTAGCAACACAAACTACAACATCTGGATTTAATTCTGCTTTTCTACATTTTATATCTAAGAACTTCTCAGCTCCTAAATCTGCACCAAATCCTGCTTCTGTCACAACATAATCAGCTAGTTTTAATGCCATTTTTGTAGCAATAATGCTGTTACATCCATGTGCTATATTTGCAAAAGGTCCTCCATGAACTATTGCCGGTGTTTTTTCTAAGCTTTGAACTAAATTTGGTTTAATAGCATCTTTTAAAAGTACTGTTAGGGCACCATCTGCTTTTAAATCTTTTGCTGTTATTGGTTTATTTTCTTTATTATATCCAACAACAATATTTCCAATTCTTCTTTTTAAATCTTTTATATCTGTTGCTAAACATAGTATTGCCATTATTTCGGAAGCTACCGATATGTCAAATCCATCTTCCCTTGGAACTATATTTTTTTCTCCTGAAAGACCAGTATTTACTTTTCTTAGTTGTCTATCGTTTAAATCCAAGCATCTTTTCCAGACTACTCTTTCTATTCCAAGCTCATTTCCAAAATATATATGATTATCTATTATTGCAGAAAGCAAGTTATTTGCAGCTGTAATTGCATGAATATCTCCTGTAAAATGTAGGTTTATATCTTCCATTGGAGCTATTTGGCTATGTCCACCACCTGTTGCTCCTCCTTTTATTCCAAAAACTGGTCCTAAAGATGGTTCTCTTAGTGCAAGAATTGCATTTTTCCCTATTTTATTCATTCCATCAGCTAATCCTATAGCCATAGTTGTTTTTCCTTCTCCTAGTGGTGTGGGATTAATTGCTGTCATTAAAATTAATTTTCCGTTTTTTTTACTTTTATACTTTTCCATTACTTCTAAAGAGATTTTTGCTTTATATTTTCCGTATTGTTCTATGTCATCTTCCACATTAATTTTTTTAGCTATTTCGTTAATATTTGCTAACTTAGTATTTCTTGCAATTTCAATATCTTCCATCTTTATTCCTCCCTTTATTTTTATTATAGCACTGTTAAATTAATAACAAAAAAATGAGACAAGTCATCAAAATATATTTCCATTTTATTATTTTGGAAAAGCTGACCTGTCCCTTTTTTCCCGATTTAGGAAATTGGGACCTGTCCCCAATTTCTAAAATATTAAACCAACTATTAAACCTATTAAAGCTCCTACCATTACTTCTTTTGGTGAGTGTCCTAGTACTTCTACAAGACGCTCATGCACTTGTACGCCTGTTAACCCAGGTGTTTCTACTATTTTATTTAATAATTTTGCTTGCTTTCCTGCAGCTCTTCTTACACCTGCAGCATCATACATTACAACTAAAGAAAATATAAGAGATACAGCAAACAAAGGTGAATTTATACCTACTGTTTTTCCAATCATTGTTGTTAAGCATACAACAACTCCTGAATGTGAACTTGGCATTCCACCTGCTTGTAATATTCTTTTAAAATTAATTTTTTTAGTTGTTATTAAGTCATATAAAAACTTAAATAGTTGTATAAAAAACCATACTAATATCGGTATAATTATGTATTTATATTCCATTATAAAATTAGTTATTCCTTGAAACATTTTTATTCCCTTCTATTTCCTTTTTGTCTATTCTGCTTTTGGCACAAAATTTTCTTCTTTTATATCTTCTCCATTATTTATTAATATAGAAATTCTTTTCTCTGCATTTTCTAGTATTTCGTTACATTTTTTAGATAATTTCATGCCTTCTTCAAATTTACTAACTGATGTATCTAAGTCTAAATCTCCCTTTTCTAATTCTGTGGCAATTTCTTCTAACTTTTTCATTGTTTCTTCGAAGTTAATTTCTTTATTTTCTTCCATTATAACATTCCTTTCTGACTACAAAATATTACTATTTTTGTGTTACAGTTTCATTTTCTATATCTACAATATACCAAGCAAGTACTCTTGTATCTCTATTTACAGAGACTCTATATTTTCCATCTGATGTTACTCCTGCCAAGTCAAAATAAACACTATCATCTTCGCCCCATTCTTTTTTTACAAGCTCTATTGCCTTTTCTTCATTAGAATTATTTGCATTATCACTTGTAGAAGGTCTTTCTTGTTCATTATTTGTTACTTTTTCATTGTTTGCTTCTTCATTAGCAATATTATTTTCTTGTTCATTATTTTCCACACTGTTTTCTGTAGTGTTATTGCTTATGCCATTAACTTGTGTATCATTAAGGGCATCTGTGCCTGTTTCTTTTTCATTAAATGGATTTATAATTGATATTGCAGCAATTGCTATAACTATTATAAGAGCAATTATTAATATTACTAGTGTAACTTTTGTTTTCTTATTCATAGTACAATCTACCTCTTTTCTTTGCATGTATTTAAACTTTACTTATAATTTTATTTATAAAACTTCTGTATTTATCTTTCCATCTTCAAATCTTAATGTTAATTTATCTCCCTTTTTTAGCTCAGAAGCTTTATGAACAATCTTTCCATCTTTTTCTGCTATACTATATCCTCTTGCTAATGTTTTTAAAGGACTAAGTGCGTCTAATTTAGAATATAATTTTATAGCTTCTAATTTTTTGTCTTTGTATTTTGCAATTATGCTATTTTGAATACTTTTTACATATCTATCAATTAGCATATAATTTTCATTTACTTTTTGCAATGGATCTTTAAAAACTCTACTGTTCATGCATTTTTCATAGCGAAGTCTCATTAATTCTGTTTTCTTTTTTAGTGCTTGTCTAAATCTATTTTGATATGTATTTAATTTTAGCTCAACGTCTGCAATGTTTGGCACTGCAAGTTCTGCTGCTGCAGATGGTGTTGGTGCTCTTAAGTCTGCTACAAAATCTGCAATTGTAAAGTCTGTTTCATGTCCTACTGCAGAAATTACAGGAAGCTCTGAATTATAAATTGCTTTTGCAACAATTTCTTCATTAAATGGCCATAAGTCTTCTAGTGAACCTCCACCTCTGGCTATAATAATTACATCAGCTAATTTCTTTTCATTCATAAGCTCTATTCCTGCTGCAATTTTTTCTGCTGCACCTTCTCCTTGTACTGGTACTGGCAACAATTTTAAGTATACATTTGGATTTCTTCTAGTAGATACATTTATTATATCTCTTATAACTGCACCTGTATTAGATGTTAAAACTCCTATGCTTTTTGGCATAAACGGAATTTTTTTCTTATGCGCAACATCAAAATAGCCTTCTTTTTCTAATTTAGCCTTAAGCTCTTCATAAGCAGTATATAAGCTTCCCATACCATCTTCTTGCATGGCTTTACAGTAAAGTTGATATACACCATCTCTTTCAAATACAGATACTGTTCCAAAAGCCATAACCTTCATTCCATCTTTTGGTGTAAATTTTAAGTGAGGTGTATATGTTTTAAACATTATGCATTTTATTAAGGAATTTTCGTCTTTTAAAGTAAAATACATATGTCCTGTATAATGAAGCTTAAAATTAGATATTTCTCCTTTTACCAAAACATTTGCTAAATTCTCGTCACCAGCAATTTTTTCTTTTATATATTTATTTAAATCTGTTACTGTTATTGCTTGATATTCCACTTTTTTCTCCTTTTGTTTTTTGGTTATTTAATTTTAACATTATTTTATGTTTTATTAAATATAACTTCATAATTACTCTATTTTAATTATTTTGTTAAATATTCTATGTTATATTTATTCTTCAACATCTTTTACTATATTTGCTAAAACTCCATTAACAAATGAAGAAGAGCTGTCTTCTCCATATGCTTTTGCTAATTCTACTGCTTCATTTATTACAACTTTATATGGCAATTTTTTATATAAAATTTCATATATTGCTAATTTTAAAATAGCTATATCTATTTTTGAAATTCTATCTATCTGCCAATTTTTAGCTAAATTATCTGATATATTTTTTACTATTTCTTTTTCGTTTTCACTTATACCGTTTATTGCATCTTCTAAATATTCTACAACTTTTTTATCTTGTATTTCGTTATTTTCTATATAAAGCTCCAACTGTTCTTTTTGCTCTGATATAGGCAATTTTTGAATTTCAAAACTATACAATATTTCAAATGCCATACGTCTTGATTCTGTTCTGCTCATAAGTTTGTCTAATCTCCTTAATATCTTATATAATATATATTTTATTTTTTTAAAGTTTTACAATCTGTCTATAAAATTTTTAAGTTTATCTTTTACACTTTCTTTATTACATTGAATATAGTAACCAAAATATCCACATGCAACAATTACTACGACCCATATAATAAACTTATATAAGTTTGTACATAATAAAATTATTGCAACAAGTACACCAATAATTGCACCTGCATACTTTGTTATAAAGTTTTTGAAATCATCCATAAAATTCTCAATTCCTTTCTTGCTATGCTAAAAAGGTACACATATTTCCAATTACTACTTGCTAAATGCAAGTTGCAATTAACTAGAAAAATTTAATTCTAATTTAATATATTACTCCTGTGTAACACTATCTATTGGTTTTACATCCTTTACTTTTATATTAACTTCTTTTACTTCTAAATCCGATGTTTTCTTAATTACCTGTTTTATTTTAGTTTGTAAATTTGCAGAAAGCTCTTTTATTACTACATTTTCTTTTACTTCTAAATTTACAAATACTCTTACATTACTTTCTTGGTCTACCTCAACTTTAGATACCACATTTTCTGCACCACTAAAACCTCTTACAACTCCGTCAACCAAATTTTCTAAAGTATCTCTTGTAATTAGCAATTTTCCATCTGAGTTTTCTAATAAAATACTATTTTTAGCATCATTTTTTTCTTTAGAACTTGAATCAAAAAATATACATTTAATTGCAAGTAAGATAAATACTATAGAAAGCCCTAGTAATACATTTGAAGTAACTTGGTCTGCTAAAGCTTGTTTTACTATGTCTGTTAATAAATTTATATCTAGCCAACCAAAAATCATTAAGCAAAGTAATACTGATAATATTAATATTAAAGTAGAAAATAATACTAGTCCTATTTTATCTAAAACTTTCATTTTGACTCCATTTCTCCACAACTTTTACACCAATTGTGTAAAATGTGACTTTTACTTATTTAGTTTTTAATTATAATTAGCTTTTACAAATTATGCAATTAATTATGTAATTTTTACTCCATAAATCCACATAAAAATATTGTATAAGACACAACTAATTACATTATATTTATATAAACCAATTAAAGGCACATTTAGTGCCTTTTTTATTTTCCTTCTTTAGTTTCACTGTTGTCTTTATCTAGTGTTGTATCTGCATTTACACCTTGAACATGTACATTTACTTCTACAACTTTTAGTCCTGTCATATTTTCAACAGCTTTTTTTACTCTATTTTGAATTTCAAAGGCTACATCTGGTATTCTTACACCAAATTCAACAATAATGTTAACATCTATTTTTGTTTCTTTTTCTCCAGCTTCTACTTTAATACCTTTTGATAAATTTTTCTTTCCACTTAATACTTCAGAAATTCCTCCTGCAAAACCTCCAGACATTGCTGCTACTCCTGGTACTTCTGCTACTGCAACACCTGCTATAACTGCTATAACGTCATCTGCTATTTGTATATTTGAATTTTCTACAGTTACCTCTGATTCTGTTACTAAATCCTTAACCTCTTTATTTTCATTAACTTCATTCTTATTTTCTTCGCTCATAATAAGACCTCCTTTAAATTTTATCTTTATTTACAGTTATAAGTATATCAATTTATGCTATTTTTTACAACTATTTTTCGAAATTTGCAAAAAAAGTTTATTTTTTATAAAAATTATATCTATTAAAATTATTTAGCAATCTCTATTTATTAAATGTTAATTAATTTTAACTTCTAATTCCAGTAATAAAATTATATATATTTATTCAAAAATACTGCCTGCTTGAATTTTGTTTCCTCTTAAATAATCATTTATTGACATTTTCTTTGCATTTTCACCTTGTATTTCTAACACTTCTATTATTCCACCATTTGCATTTATATATAAACCATTTTTTTCATCTGAAAATAAAACTGTTCCTGGTGCTAATCCTTTAATTCTATAAGTGTATTCTTCTAACTCTGGAAACTTTTTCACTAAATCATTTACCGAAACTACATTAACTTTCCAAAATTTCACTTTTTTTCCATCTAAGTTTGAATAAGCACCCATTATAGGATTTAATCCTCTAACTAAATTTTTAATTTTGATTGCATCCATTTCATCCCAATTTATTTTTGCCATCTCTTTTGAAAGCATTGGAGCTAATGTAAAGTTTTCTCCTTGTTTTTCTCTTGGAGCAGTTCCCTCTTCAATTTGTTTTAAAGTTTTTACAAGCAGATTAGCTCCAATTTTACTTAGCCTATCCCAAAGCTCTCCTGTTGTTTCATTTTCTCCAATTTCTACTTTTTCTTTTAAAATCATGTCTCCTGTGTCCATTCCGACATCCATATACATTGTTGTAATTCCAGTTTCTTTATCTCCATTTAAAACTGCCCATTGAATTGGAGCAGCCCCTCTATATTGTGGAAGCAGTGAGCCATGAACATTTATACAACCTAGCCTTGGTATATCTAATAATTCTTTTGGTAAAATTTTTCCATAAGCTACAACACAAATAACATCTGGTTTTAAGTTTTTTATTTCGTCTAAGAATTCTATATTATTTCTAACTTTTAATGGTTGATATATTCTTAAATTTTTTTCTAAAGCATATTCTTTTACAGGAGATGGTATTAATTTCATTCCTCTACCTTTTGGTTTATCTGGATTTGTTACTACTGCTAAAATATTATATCCAGCCTCATATATAGCTTTTAATGATTCTTTTGCAAAATCTGGAGTTCCCATAAAAACAATATTTAACATATTAGAAGCCCTCCTTATTTATATTTTTATAATAAATTGCATACATTATACCAAAAAACAATGAATTTATCAAATAAAAAATCCCCCTTGGGTAATTCCCTTGGGGGTTGGAGTGTTAACTCACATATGTAATTGTAGAAATTGCGCTCTTGAAAACGAGAGAATTTTTGCGTTCTATCTTGTTGTCCGATTCAACCATAATGCAATAACGGTCGAACTCCTTGATAGTGCCTGTAATTTGAAAGCCATTTGTTATAAAGACTTTCACCGTTCTTTTGCTCTTTACGAGCTCATCTAGGAACCGCTGCTGCAAGCCTTTCTCTTTTTCTTCTGGCATATTTTTCACTCCATTCAATATTTTTATTCTAGTAATACTAGAACCTATAAATTATTATAACACACTTTACATAAAATTACAATTATATCTTTTAAAATTATTTTTCTATATTACTTACATCTTTATCTGTTACGACATTAGTTTCAATAAAAAAATTTTTTTCATCATATTGTACACCATATATATTTTGTATCTCTCTCATTGGTAACATTGTTTCTTTATCTATCCATATCTCCCTATAAGAAGATTTGTCTGAATTTCTTAATACATAGCATTCTGTTCCTTTAAATTCATCAATTCTTATATTCAACATTACAATGTTTATTGCTTTTGCCATGCCTTCTCCCAAGTAAATATTGGGCATTCTCATTATTAATTCTCCTGTTTTATTATATGTTTCGTATTCTAGCAATTCACTTTTATTTGAAATTTCATCTTTTGACCAATATTTTACAAATTCTTTATTATCTAATTCACTATTTTTACTATCAATTTTTTCTATTTTTTTATATTTCCCATCTTTATAAAAAATTTCCGTGGTATAATAATTTTCTTCATTATTTTGGTTAAATTTATAATATTGCGTTTCATATATATGATAGTTATTCAAATCTGTAATTTCACTAATTTTTCTTTCTACATTTTCTACTACTTTGCTATTATAAATATATCTATATATAGAAAATGCAATTGAAATAGTTATTAAAGTTATTATTGTAATTAATATTATCTTTAATATTATCATCTTTTTATTATATTTTTTTAAATAATCTAATTCTATTTTTTGTTCATCTTTAGATTTTAAGTTAATTTTGTTTCTGTCTTCTCTTAATATTTCCAATTGCTTTTTGCATTGTTCACAGTTGCTAATATGTTCATTTACAAATTTCTTTGTTTCTTCACTGACTAAGTTTTCTACATAATTTGGTAGTAAATCATTAATAATTTCACATTCTTTTTTCATTTCTTAATATATCCTCCTTTATTTTTGATTTTCCTCTATAAAAAGTAGTTCTTGCCCATTGTTCACTTTTATCCATTATTTCTCCTATCTCTTTGAAGGAAAGTTCCCCTTTTATTCTCAAATAAACTACTTCTTTTGTTCTATCATCTAATTTATGTATTTCTTTGTAAAACCTTATAATGTCCATTTTTTCGTCTATATCTTCTATAGAATTATCATTGGGTAAATATTTTTCTGCTCCATCTTCAAAGGAAAGTGATGTGATTCTTTTACTTTTTTTTAGAAAATTCAACCATTTATTCTTAGCAATTTGACATAGCCATACATGCATACTGCATTCGTTTTTAAACTTATTTATTCCTTTTATGGCACTATAAAACGTTTCTTGCATTAATTCTTCTGATATTTCTCTATCATGTGTAATGCTATATAAATAATAATATACTTGTTTGGAATATTTCTCGTATATTTTTTCCACTTATTTCTCCCCTCTCTATATATTAAGACAATCTAAATTTTATTTTGTTACAAAAAAATAAATTATTTTTTGTTATCTTTCATTATTTTTATTTATCTTAAGTTAAAATTCATAATATTTATGATATAAGTATATAAATAATTTTTTTATTTATATGGTTAAGGCTAATGCCTTTTACCATATAGACGAAATAAAAAGCCAGCTCAAATAGAGCTGGCTTTTTATTTTTCTTCTTCGTTAGGATCAACATAGTGTAGTGTCCCTGGTATCATTTTATCTACAAAAAGTATTCCATCTAAATGGTCTATTTCATGTGATAATGCTTGTGCAAGAAGTCCTTCTGCTTTTATTTTTACTTTTTTTCCATTTTCGTCTAATGCCTCTACAATAACTTCTGCAGGTCTTATCATTTTTGCATATTCATTTGGAAAACTTAGGCATCCTTCATCTACTTCTTGTTCTCCTTTTTGCTTTATTATCTTAGGATTAACTAATTTAAGTGGTGGATTTCCATCATATAAGTCTATTACTATTACTCTTTTCAAAATTCCTACTTGTGGTCCTGCAAGCCCTACTCCATTGTACTCATGCATTGTATCTATCATATCATCAAGAAGCTCTTTTATTCTATCGTCTACTTCTTCTACTTCTCTTGATCTTTTTCTAAGTATTTCGTCATTTTCTAGTCTTATCTGTCTTATTGCCATTGTTTTTCCTCCTTTTACTAAAATTAATGGATAGTTCTTTTCTTCTTTCTTTTATATCATGTTAGTAGGATTAACATCTATACTAATATTCGCATCTCCATTTTTACAATATTTAATAGTTTGAGCTTTTTCCATAGTATTGTTCATTAAGTCTATTATATCTTCTCCAAACTTACATTTTATTAATATTCTCCACCTATATTTATTTTTTATTTTATCTATAGGTGCAGGAAGCGCTTTATAAAGCATTATTCCTATGTTTTCGTTTTCCACTCTGTCTTTTAAATATTTGTGCAAACTTTGTGCTACTTTCATTGTTATTTGCTCATCTTTTGAACTAACTCCAATTACTATTATATCGCAAAATGGCGGATATTTCAATTGTTTTCTTAATCTCATTTCTGTATTATAAAACATTTCTTCATTTTGTTGTTTTACACACTCTATTGTAAAATTATCTGGGTTGTATGTTTGAATAATAACCTTGCCTGCATCTTCTCCTCTTCCAGCTCTACCAGCTACTTGTGTTAATATTTGAAATGTAATTTCATTTGCTCTATAGTCGTTCATATTTAAACTTCCATCTGCTGCAATTACTCCAACTAAAGTTACATTTGGAAAGTGATGTCCTTTTACCACCATTTGTGTTCCTATTAATATGTTTGCTTTATTTTCTTTAAAATCTGTTAATATTTTTTCGTGAGAATTTTTCTTTGTAACTGTGTCTACATCCATCCTTATAGTTTTTGCTTCCGGAAATAGTGTATTTATCTCTGATTCTAATTTTTGTGTTCCTGTTCCAAAATATCTTATGTTCTCACTGCCACATTCTGGACATTTTGTAATTACTTTTGTCTCATATCCACAATAATGGCATTTTAATTTATTAGTGCTTTTGTGATATGTAAGTGTTATATCACAATTCTTACATTTAGCAGTGTATCCACAGTCTCTGCACATTACAAATGTAGAAAAGCCTCGTCTATTTAAAAATAAAATTGTCTGCTTTTTATTTTCTAAATTTTCTTTTATTGATTCTTGTAATTTTTCACTAAGCATTGATTTATTTTTCTTAGATAATTCTTCTCTTAAATCTACTACTTCTATTTCTGGAAGTTTTGCATTGTTAGCTCTTTTATTTAATCTTAATAAAACACTTTGTTTTTTCATTGTTCTATATAGCGAGCCTGTATCTGGAGTTGCACTTCCAAGCACAAGTGGAATATTGCTTTCATAGCATAAATATCTTGCCACATCTTTTGCATTATATCTAGGTGTAGATTCAGACTTATAAGAACTGTCATGCTCTTCATCTATAATAATAATTCCTAAATTTTGTACTGGAGCAAATATTGCAGAGCGTGCTCCTATTACTATCTTAGCTTGTCCACTTTTTATTTTATTCCATTGGTCAAATCTTTCTCCTATAGAAAGTTTGCTGTGTAAAACTGCTATGTTTTCTTCTCCAAATCTTGCTATAAATCTATCTACAGTTTGTGGAGTAAGAGAAATTTCTGGTACTAGCATAATGCTTGTTTTGTTATTATTTAATGCTTTTTCTATAAGTTGCAAATATATTTCTGTTTTTCCAGAACCAGTAACTCCATATATTAAATATTCTTCATATTTATTTTTATCCATTTTATCGCTTATTTCATTATATGCATTTTGTTGTTCTTCTGTAAATTCTAATTTTTTTGACTGTCTTTCTACTTTATGAAAAAATGGATTTCTTTCTACATGCTTTTTCTCAATAGTAATATAATTTTTCTTTTCTAATGCTTTTACTGCATCTCTTGTTGTGTCTGTAAAAAGTAATAAATCTGCCAGATTTGTTTCTCCATTATCTAGCAAAAACTTTAATATTCTTACTTGTTTAGCAGATTTAAACTTATCTTCTTCTATATCACTTTCTACAACTTCTTCATCAATTATAGTTACAAAATTTTCGTTTTTTTCTTTTATTCTATTTTCAATTATTTTAGTAGTTGTTCCTGGTGGAAGCATTAGTTTTATACACTCAGAAATATTACAAAAATATCTTCTTGCCATCCATTTAGCAAGCTCTACTTTTTCCTCTGTAAGCCCATTTTCATTAACTATTTTTTCTATACTTTTTAACTTAAATTCAGAGCTTTCTTTTATTCCTATTATAAAACCTTCTTCTAGTTGCTTTCGATTTCCAAATTGCACAAAAACTCTACTACCAACCATTGCTTTATAAAACATAGTTTCTGGTATATTGTAGTCAAATACTCTATTTAATTCTTTTGCATTACTATTTAATATTATTTCTGCTACCATTTTGCCCCTCACATTTTTATTATAACAATATGAGGTTTTAATGTAAAGATACAAAATTTTATTATTCAATTGCATTTATTAATCTTGATTTTATCTTATAAATTTTATTCTGTTTTATTACCAAATATCCTAAATATACTAAAATTATTAAAATTGCAATATTATGTATGTATAAAAGTAAAATACTACTTATAAACATTAAACAAATCATAGTTATATTTGATATTTTATTTATGTAATAATATGACTTTTTTATTCCGCTTCTTATACTTATTATTTCTTTTAAAATTCTTCCTCCATCTAATGGATAAATTGGAATTAAGTTAAATATTCCAATTAAAATATTTGCATAAATTGCTACTTCTCCTAAAAGTATATTGTTTACATTTATTCCAACATTGTTTAAAGCCATCAATATAAAAACAATTAAAAAGTTAGTTAACGGTCCTGCTATTGCTAATATCATTCTTTTTAAACATAACTTTGTACCATTTTTTATTTTTGTATTATATAAATTAGGCTCTGCCTTAAAACTAATTTGCAACCCAAATGGTGTTATACTAAATGCTTCTGGTTTTAGTTTTAAAATTAGCCCCCAAAATAAATGTCCAAGCTCATGTATAACTGCGTATATCATTAATATAGCATAAAATTCAATTTGTTTTGTAATTACAAATATTAACGCAAATAAAAATATCTTTAAATCTATTGTTATCCTCAATTTACTTTCCTCCTCGTTACTTTACTTTTTTTAATTTCTTTAGTTTTTTACGTTATTTTTATGTTGTTTTTACATTGTTTTTGCATTGTTCTAAACAATTTTCATTAATGTCTACTTTATATTAAAATTCTGTTTTATATGTTCTTTTACTATAAAACAATTAAAATTTAAGTATATATTCTGGATTTATAATGTTATTATTTCTTCTTATTTCAAAGTGTAAATGTGGGCCTGTTGCTTTTCCGGTGTCACCTACTAATGCTATTTTTTCTCCTTGTTTTACTTTTTGCCCCTCTTTTACTAGAAGTTCACTGCAATGAGCATATAAGGTTACCGCTTCTCCATTTCTTATTTTTATATGTTTTCCATATTCTCCTTCTTCTGAAACTTGCTCTACAGTTCCATCTGTTGAAGCAACTATTTCTGTCCCCATATTGGCTCCAATATCTATTCCATAGTGATTAGCAGATATTATGTCAGTAGGTTCTCGCGCACCATACCTTGATGTAACAGTACCTTTAACAGGATTTATAAAACTATAATTTGCTTTTAAAAACTCAGCATCAATTTCCATTTGTGATTTATTTTCATTACTTACATTTGTCTCTACTTGCGTATTTTCTTCTTTTCCTCCACCCACTCCTACATTTTCAGTATTTATATTTTCAGTATTCTTCGTATCTGTATTAGTGTTTTCTACATTGTTTGTATTATCTTGGCTGTTTTCCGTATTTACACTATTTTCTTGTACTGCATTAGAATTAGTCTCATCGCTAGAATTTTGTAGTAAATTATTTAGAAAAGGAATATTATTTTTATTATCATTAAGCATTGTTACTGCTTGATTATATAAATTTTGAAAATTGATATCATATTTTAAAAATTCTTTTGCTTTATTTATTACATCATCTGAAAAAAAGTACGAGGTGTTTTTTATTAAATAGAAAATTATATAAATAACCATACAAATTAAAATCTGTAAGGTCATTTTTTTAAATAGACTAATATTTATTTTCTCTTTTCTTTGATTTTCATTTGTATAGTTTATTCTTGAAAGAGAATTATTCCTTCTTCTGTTATAGACTTCCTCTGCTCTTTTTTGTCTTTCTTCTGGAGTTATTGTTCTTTCCAATATAAAAACACCTCTTCCTTTGTAGTTTTTTAAATCTATATTCAAGGAAGAAGTGTTTTATGAATTTTATTTATATTAAATTCGTTAGTATACTAAGTACAAGTGCTGCAATAAGCATAAAATTTATATTTCGCAGTCTTTTATATTTTTTATCTATTTTTTTATTTTTACTTTTTGTACTGTTATTTTCTTTTTCTATTTTTAATATATAATCTGCTATAACCAATTTAGCTTCATTTGCCAAAAAATCTTTGTTTTTATCGTTTTGCCCGCCTTCTTTAAATTTTTCAGTATTTTCTATATATTCAAGTTTTTTTATTTTTTGATTTTGCTTTAAAAATACAATTGCTTCATCTACTAAGTTTGATGGTAAATCTTTTAAAATAACAATGTTTTTCATGTCACTCATATTCATATATGTACCTCCGCTTTATCTTATACATATATTTTTTACATATTTACCTAATTTATACAAAGTTAAATATATTTTTATATTATTTTTTGCTACAATATATCTTTATCTATTGATATAACAATTTTTATATTAGGATTTTTATCATATTTTTTTATTATATTTTCCGAAAAACTTGCAACATCATTTGATATAATTATTGTTTTATAGTCTTCATTAATTAACTTTTCTAACATTTTGTCTGAATCTTCTAGGTCTTGTAGTTTATATACATCTAGCCCTAAAGCCTCTGGCATTTTAAAACTATCTTTATCTTTCTCATATTTAAGCCAAGAAATTTTCATACTAAATTTCATTCCTTTCTCGCTTTATTCTAAAAGGCACACAAATAAAAAAATGTTAAACAACTTTTATATTATTGTTTAACATTTTTTTATTTTTATACTATTTAATTTTATTTTTCTTCTTCAAACAAAGCTGTAATATCTGGGTCTTGCTTTAATTCTTCAGAGGCAATATACTCTAATGCTCTTTTATCTTGTTTTACAGCAGCTAAAGCAATGTCTTTGTCTTGTCTTAATTCGTGACTCGCATATTTTAATATTAAACCTTTTCTTGTAACTGCTTCTAAAACTATTTCTTTATCATTTCTTATTTCTTTAGATCCATAGTATAATGCTTGTCCATCAACTTTTACTGCTGCTAGCATTACATCTCTATCAGCTTGTAATTTTTCATTTGCTTTTAAACTTTCTAGTATATATTCATTATCTGTTGAATTCTTAATTTTCTCTTTTATTTCATCTAAAGTTTCCAATTTTATCACCTAGTTTTAATTTTGTTATATGTTAATTGTATAAATTCTATTTTAGCTTTTATCTTCTCTATGTGTTTCTATTTTTTCTTGTTTTAATTCTTTTTCAAATTCATGAACATTTTTTCTAATTCCGAAAATATCCTTATATCCTATGGCAAGTAATGCCAAAACTAGAATTGCAAATGATAATGCTTTCCAAATTCCGCTGTCTAAAAGCACAACTGCAAGCATTCCAAATGTAGCTGTTATTCCATATAGCATAAATACTGCTTGTTTTTGTGTATAACCTTTCTGCATTAATCTGTGATGTAAATGACCTTTATCTGCTTTAAATACTGCTTTTAAAGACTTGCCATTTTTTATTCTTCTAAATATAGCAAATAGCGTATCTAAAATTGGTAATGCAAGAACTATTATTGGTGCTATTAAAACTAATGCAGTATATGTTTTTGCAACTCCTAAAATAGATATAACCGCAAGTGAGAACCCTAAAAAGTTTGAACCTGTGTCTCCTATAAATGTTTTAGCTGGGTTAAAGTTATATGGTAAAAATCCTGAAATTGCTCCACCTAATGCTGTAATTAGCACTATAGCAATTACTGGAGAACCATTTAATGTAAATATTATTAGTAATGATATACAAGAAATTAAGCTTATTCCAGAAGACAACCCATCTAGTCCATCTATTAAATTAATTGCATTTGTAACACCTACAATCCAACAAACTGTAATAATATACGATAAAACTATATTAAGTTCTGCTTGTCCATTTAAAAATGGTATTTCAAAATTTTCTATCCTTATGCCACAGGCAACTACAACTAGTGCTGCAATTATTTGCACAATTAGTTTAGTTATGCTATGTATTCCTTTTGTATCATCTATAAAACAAGTAATTCCTAAAATTATAATTCCTATAAAAAAGCCGACTAATTTAAGCCATAGCTGGTCTTCTGCAAAAAGTGCTATCTTTCCCTCTATGCTCATACTTATTAAAAGGTAAATTGCCGAAACAAAAAAACCTGCTATAACTGCAATTCCTCCAAGCCTTGGCATTGGCTTTTTGTTTACTCTTCTATCATTTGGAACATCTATAGCTCCATATTTTTTGGCTATTCTCATACTAAATGGTGTAACAACAAACGCTGTAATTAAGCCTAATAAAAATGCAATTGCAATATCTCCCCACATAGTATTTCCTCCCTCGCAAATGATTATAACATTATATTGTCCAAGAGTAAACTTTTTTTACGAGATTTTCACAATTGATACATCTATTCTTTTTAACATTACTTTCGTAACTCATCATTAGCATTTTTTATTTTATAGTTGTATTTTATCTTTTATAGTTGTCATTATGTTTTTTCTTGAAGCTTCAGATTTGTATTACTTTTATAGTTATATAAATATTTTTATGTACTCTTATTTGGTTATTCTAATTATATTTCTATATAATTTAAAGAATTTGTGTTTTTGTATAATTTTTCCATATTTTCATATATAAGTTAACCTTTTCTTATTAATTACATGTATTATCTTTTTAATCACATTGTGAGATATAAAGCCATAATTTGAATTTATTATTTTATAATGTTTTTGGGTGGTTACATTGAGATTGAAAATGTTAAGAGAGGAGCACGATTTAAAGCAGACCGATTTGGCTAGAGTTTTAAATTGTAAACAAAATACTTATTATCAATATGAAGCTGAAAAAAGGCAAATACCAATTTCTTCGTTAAAAAAGTTAGCAGCCTTTTACAATACTTCTATTGATTATCTTGTCGAATTTACAGATGAAATAACACCATACACACGAAAAAAGTGAAAAGAATAAATAATTACTAAATAAGTATTATTTATTCTTTTCATTTTTATTTGTTTATGATAAAATTTTTTTGATAGAACATGAAAGGATGAACTTTATAATGAATAATAAGAAAAATATTTTAATAACACAAATACATATGGCTGTTGGTGGTATAGAAACAGTTTTACTTAATTTATTAAATAGCTTAGATAAAGACAAATATAATATTGACCTAGTACTTTACTATCCGCGTGGAGAATTTATGGATAAAATTCCATCTTGGATTAATGTCGTTCCTGTATGGAATAATACAAAACATAAGACCTTTTGGAAAGATATTATAATGTCAAGAAATATTGTTAAAAGAGTTTTAAAAAATTTATTATTAAATAATTTAACCGCTAAACATTTTGTATCTAAAAAGCAATACGATATTTCTATATCTTTTTGTGGATATCATGTATTTTCAAATGCATTTACTGCAAAATCTAATGCTAAAAAGAAATTAATATGGGTTCATGCAGATTTTGCAAAACAATTTAAATTAAGAGAAGAATTTAGAAAACAATTTAAAAAAATATATAAACAATATAAATATTTCGATAAAATTGTATGTGTTAGTGAATCTGCTTGTGATGAATTTAAGAAATTCAAGCCAGAACTTTCTAATAAATTAGACTATTGCTGGAACATAATTAGAGAAAGAGAATATCCAGACTCTAACGAAAATATAAAATTACAAGACGGATTTAATTGCATTACTATTTCTAGATTAGTAAAAACAAAAGGTATAGAAAAACTAATAGACTTAGCTAAAATGATAAAAAGAGATAATTTAAAATGTCATCTATATGTTGCAGGAGACGGTGCTCTTCGCCCATGGTTAGAAGAACAAATTAAAGAAAATTGTCTTGAAAATTATATAACATTACTGGGAAATGTCATTAACTTAGTTCCAGTATTTAAACAATGCAACTTATATATTTCACCATCAGATTTAGAAGGATTACCTACAGTCATTGTAGAAAGTCTGTTAGAAGGAATTCCCGTTATTGCAACACCTATAACCGGTACCATGGATATATATAAACACATGGCACCTCAAGGTTCTATGATTCTCTCAAAAGATACTTCTGCAGAAAGTCTATACGAATGTTTAAAAACAGCATTAACTGCCTCTCCTTTTAAACCTTTTAAATTAGATATTGATAAAATAAATTCAGAAACTTTAAAAAGGTTCGAAGCTTTTTTAGGAAATTAGGGACAGGTCACGCTTTATAAATTTACAGAAAATAGGTTTAATTATATATAATTCATAAAAAAGAGTAGTATTTTTAGTGAAACAAGGTCTTAAAATTTGTGTTCACACAAATTTTAAGTAGCTGTGCGTCCGCAGTTGAACGGAAAAATACTACTCTTTTTTTATATAAATAATTTATTTTTTCTTAAATTTAGAAATGGTGACCTGTCCCTAATTTCCCAAATCGGGAAGAAATGACCTGTCCCTAATTTCCAATCTTCTCTTTCAATTTTTTAATAAAATTCTCTGTATTGCTATGATATTCGTTTGGAATAAAGTTTCTTGCTTTTTCCACTATATCATCAATGTTATCTCCATCTTTAAATTCTAATATGTAGCCTTTTGCCACAAATGCGTTTATTAATTCTTCTTGGTGGTCGTCTACATGTTCATCATATTTTTGTAGTCTTGCACAACCTATTATCTTTTTACCTTTTTTTAATGGTTCTACTATAGAGCCGGTTCCTCCATGTGTAATAATTAAGTCTGCTTTATCTACTAATTCCGCCATTTCTTGGTATGACATAAATTTCATTATTTTCATTTTATTACTTGTATATGGAGTATTACCTGCTTGAACTATTATTTCGTCTTGTATATTTGATTTTTCTATTGCGTCAAGTAGCCTTGTAAATGGCTCTGCTTGTGTTCCTAAAGTTACTAAAATCAATAAATCCACCCCCAATACTCTGCTTTTGGATAAAATTGTAACATACTTTCCCACTGTACAACAAATGTTGTTGCTATAGGATATACCATTTTTCCTGCCATTGTAGGACTATTTTGTTTAGCAAAGCTTTCTATAAATATTACTTTTCTTCTAAATAGTCGTGCTATGTAGCACATAGGAACTGCTGTATGTGTACCTGTTGTTACAACTACTTTGGGTCTATATTTACAAAATAGATAAAACGATTTAATTATATTAAACAAAAACTTAAATATGTAAGGGAATAAATACTTTCTTGTTCCATAAATTAAATACTCTGTTTTATATTTTTCTTTCATATTTGTTGTAACACCTGTTTTTTCTGTTACTAAAACATAATTGTAGTCATTAAAGATTTTCTTTAGTTGTAGTAATTGAGTTAAATGTCCACCTACACTTGAGATAAACATTACTCTTTTTCTTGTATCTTTTTCCTTCTTTTTCATAGTTTAATTTTCTTCCCCCTACATTTTAATATTTTTTATATTGAAATATATTAATATTCTAATTACCGCTTTTATATTTATGTATTAATTTTCCACAGTGGTTATTTTTTTATTTTGTGTTTTCCACTATTTGTTGTCTTTTACACAATAATCCACTACTTTCTTTAGGCTTTTATCTACATTTTTATTAAATTCTTTATAATCAAATTTTTGAGCTACTTTATAGTTTCTATTTAAAAAGTCCTTCATTGCATCATATATACCATCTTCTGAGTTTTCACATACCATTCCATATCCTTCACTTAAAATGCGTCTTGTGTCCGCTATATCTGTTGCTATAACTGGTATACCTAACACTCTTGCTTCATCTATAACTATACCATATCCCTCAAATTGTGATGACATTATTAAGCAATTGCTCTTTACTAAATATTTATAAGGATTTACCTGGTTTCCTTTTAATATAACAATGTCTTCTAAATGCTTTTCGTGTATCATATCTCTATACATGCTATGGTCTTCTCCATCTCCTAGAAGCCAAACTTTAAAATTTTTGTATCCTTCTTTATCTAGCTTTTCTGCTGAATTTATAATTCTAGTTATTTTTTTGTGTGATTCTAAATGTCTAGATATATTTATAAATACTTTCTTTTCGTCATCTTCGTCTTCAATTTCTTTTTTAGACATTTCTATAATTTTGTTTCCATCTATATAATTATAAACTGTAAATATTTTTCCTTTATAATTTGGTATTAGTTGTTCTAGTTCTTCTTTTGAACTGTCTGATACACACACAATAGCTTTAAATTTTTCAAATTTTAATCCATTTATTAGTGCATTTCTCTCTTCTTCTGTTCTAGAACTAATTAAATTAGTATGAACAAAAAGTATTGTATGTTTACTTGAATTTCTTGTTAGCATAGACAATATTTTGTGTTGATATGCATAACAAATTGCTACATCATATTTGTTAAATATACTGTTAAAATATTCTGCTAAATATTTTATTGATGTTGTAATTTTTGAAATTTTATTCCATTTTCCTTTACAAATTAGTTTTACATACACCTCTTTAGGTAGTCTTGCTAATAATTCTTTATTTGTACAATATCCTATGTTTACAGTAATATCATACTCCTTTTTTAAATAACTTAAATTTAAAAAGTTTATTAATGCAAGTTCCATTCCTCCTAAAGACAATTTTGGCATATATATAATCATTGATTTTTTAGTACTTTCATCATCTATTTCATGTTCTTTGTTTTGTCTGTCATTAAATTTTATAAATATTGCTCCTAAAAACATAGCTACTGTAGGTGCTAATAAAACATGTCCTACTATATAAGCAATTCCTATTCCTAATAATCCACTTAAACCTACGCAAAAATTTCTAACTGTAAATTCTTCTTTAAAGTTCTTAAATAATCTTATAAAAAATGACATTGCTATTATAAATATTGGAATTAGATAAATTCCTAGTCCTATAAGTCCATAACCAAATTTTACATCATGAAAGTCTCTTTCTACAATTGTATAATTTCCTGTATCATCAATAACTCTGTGTTCATCTTTTAAACCAATAAGCAATTCTAGTGGTGACGCATCTGCTGCTAATTGTTTTTGCTCATATACATATTTTTCTCTTCCATTAAATATTAAATTTTCAACGCTTGCTTGATTATCATCTTCCTCACTAGGATTTTGGCTTTGACTTATTAATTTGTTTATTTTTCCTTCTATATATTTATATGAAGGTGAATATGGCATTGCAATTGATACTGCGATTGTTAATATTACTGTAATTATAAGTGCACTTTTAGCAATTTTCTTTCTTTTCCATGCAAAAGCAATTATAGAAAATACTAAAATTCCTAGAATAGCACCTATTAATCCAATTAATGCTGTTTTAGTGCCTATTACTAGTAATCCATAAGTCATAACTGCTAAAATAAAAATAAATGATAGAGATTTATATTTTGCAGCATAATAAATAACTATTGGATAAAATAATGACATCATTGCACTTAATTCATTACCTGAATATATCCAACCAGAAATACCTCTCTCTGGTGCTGTGTCATATGTAGGAAGAGCTGTTCCTGTAATTGCAGATATTAATATTGCTGTACTATATATTCCTGCACTATATACTAAAGTTTTTAGACTAAATTCATTACCATTTTTTAAATATCTATATAAGAAAAATAATGTAACTGGTAAACACATATATTTTGTTAGTGATACTGCTTTATTCATAAGTGCAGACATTGAAAAGCTTGATACTGTTAAAATAACATTTGCTAATATCGTTACTGCAAATAGCCCTAATAAAATATAATTCCATTTTCTATTTTCTTTATCTACAAATATTAAATAAACTAATCCATATATTAAAAATAAAGTCTTATATACTACACCTAAAGTAATCGGAAAGTCTATATTTAATACCATGTATGATGTAATAAACTCAACAAATGGTAATATAATAAAAATAGCTTGTACTACTTTAGAACTATAAATCTTTTGTAATTTTTCTTTCATTATTAAACTCATCCTTCCTAGAGGCACAAATCTGGTTGAAAAAGAATTGTAATTATTTTTCAGCCTTAAACTCCCATCTATAATTTTGTTATATATTTATGTAATTATTAATATATTATTTGTAAGTTATTATTTAAGATTAGACTTATAATCAACATTTTTATTTTAACTAAGTTCTATTTAATTGTCAACTTTGGCTCTATAAATTATTCCACAACCAATATCATAGTTTTTCATAAGTTCTATTATCTTCATAAAATCATCTTTCTTAGCATTTTCTTCTATAGCAATTTCTATAATATGCCCTCCGTTTGTAAGTTTGTGATATGGTGCTTCTATTTTTATTTTCTCTTCTATAGAAATTTTATAGTCTTTTGGCAATTGAAAAGAATCTGTATAAATTTCCTTGTCTGTTATATTTTTTATTTTTCCATATATAGCCTGGTCCATTTTTATTAATTCAGATGTTAAATTGGTTGAAGGAGTAGCGGCTAAGCAAAAGTTCAAATTATACTTTTCGGAATATCTGTCACATTTTTCCCTCATAAAAGAAATAATTTTTAGTCCAAGCTCTTGAGCTTCTTCTGATTCTCCATGGTGTTTTCCTGTTAATGCTTTTAAGCATTCTGCTAAACCTGTAAATCCTATCGACATTGTTCCATGTTTTAAAACTTTTCTTAAATTATCTGTGTCTTTTAATTTCTCACTATCTATCCAAAGTCCTTGACCTAACAAAAATGGAAAATTATATACTTTTTTACTACATTGCATTTCAAATCTTTCTAAAAGTTGGTCTTTAACCAAATCTAATTTTTCTTCTAATTCTTTAAAAAAGTTATCTATATTTGCTTTTCCATTTATAGAAATCCCATTTTTTATGCCTAATCTTGGTAGATTTATTGATGTAGCAGACAAAATTCCTCTGCCTGGAGTTATTTGTTTACTTTCATCTACAATGTTTTCCATAACTCTTGTCCTATAACCCATATATGCTACTTCTGTATCATAATTTCCCTTAGAATAAAACTTTTTATTAAATGAGCTGTCTAAAAATTCAAATGATAATATATTTCTTTCTAAAGAAACTTCACACGCACGCTCAAATATGTCGTAATTTGTATCTTCTGGTTTGTAATTTATTCCTTCTTTTATTTTAAATATAGAAATTGGAAATTGGGCAGTCTCATGATTTCCTATTCCAGCCGCTAGTGCTTCCAAAAAGTTTTTAGAGACCATCCTTCCCTCTGGAGTAGTATCAGTTCCAAAACATACTGATGAAAGTGGAACATGTCCACCTGCTCTTGAATTAACTGTGTTTAAGTTGTGTATAAATGCTTCCATCGATTGATATGTAATTTTATTAGTTTTTTCTAATGCTTTTTTATATGATATATTAAACATCCTTTTTAGTTCTTCTGCTTCTCTGCAATATTTATAAAATATCTCTATGTCAAAGTCTATAGTACTTATTCTTTCTATTTCTCTTTCAATACCATTAATTGCTATAAACTTATCAAAATCTGTTAGCTCTAAATAATCATAAACAATTTGTTTAAACTGTTTTTTAAATGTTTTTAATATTCCTGGAGCCATATAAAAATCTAAAGCTGGTATTGATTGAACCCCATGTTGATCATTTTGGCTTACTTGTATAGCTCTTGCAGTTAATGCTGTGTAAGAAGATATATCATTAGGCTCTCTTATAAAACCATTTCCTGTAGAAAAACCATCTTTAAATAATTTATTTAAATCTATTTGACAACATGTAGTAGTACCCATTGGGAAAAAATTTAAGTTATGTATATAAATATCTCCATTTTCATGTGCTTCTTCAAATTTTTTCTTCATTAAATATGCTTTCGCAAACTCGCCAGATATAGTTCCACCATACTGTAGTAGCATGCTCATAGCAGTATTGTGTCTTTTTATTTGCACACTTCCTTCTTCTTTTGAAGTTTTTAAACCTAAATTTTCTAATGCCTTTAAAAATTTATGTTGCCTTTTTTCGTCAAAAAACAACTTCCTAGATTGAGCTCTTTTCTCACGATAACTTGAAAAAGACTCATACACATCTTCATATCCTTGTTTTTTTAGTTCATCTTCAATCATATCTTGAATTTCTTCAATTTTTATTTTCTCAGTTTGCAAATTGCTAATATTTATTAAAACTGCTTCATATACTTTATTTACATCAACTTGACTATATTTAGTATTTATTCCATCTATAGTAACACTATCAAATCCTTTTTTTATTGCTAGTGCTATTTTTGTTCCATCAAAATCTACTTTTTTACCATCTCTTTTTATTACTTTATTTACCATCATTTTATTACTTATGTTTGACATTTTTTACCTCCTTTAAGAGAAAATGTAACCCACCTTTTATTATCTTTGGATTATATCGTTAATTTGTAAATAAGTCAATTGGAAATTAGGGAAGAAATGACCTGTCCCTAATTTCCAACTTTTTTCTTATTTTACTATTCCCTTTTAATAATTTTTATAGTATAATATTAATAGTTGTGAAAATTCTTCAAGTTTAGGAGGTGGGTAATATGTGGCCAGTATGGCTTGTATTAGCAGGAATATTTTTTATAGTTGAAATTGCTACAACTGGTTTTTTAGTATTTTGGTTAGGAATTGGTTCTTTATTTGCAATGATTACAAGTTTCTTTACAGAAAACTTAATTATTCAAATGGTTGTATTTATTACTACATCAACTTTATTAATTATTTTTACAAAACCTGTTGTTAAAAAGTTCTTCATTAAAGACGAAGATACAGTTGCAACAAATGTTTATTCAATAATTGGTAAAAAAGCTATTGTAACAAAAGAAATAAACCCAACACTTGGAGTTGGACAAATAAAAGTTGAAGGACAAGATTGGTCAGCTAAATGTGATAGCGACGAAATTATTGAAAAGGGAACTGAGGTAGAAATACTTGATGTAAATGGTGTAAAAGCTGTTGTAACACCAATTTCAGATTCAGTTAAAGTTAATAAATAACATTAAAGTTAGTAAATAGTATATTTCAAGCATCGTTAAATATCTAAAATATAATTTTGTTATATATTTAGAATTTTATAAATAAATATAATATTAGGAGGAAAATTTTATGTGGGTTTTAATCGTACTACTTGTAATTATCTTAATTATCGCATTCAATACTATTAAAATTGTAAAACAATCAGAAGTATATATTATTGAAAGACTTGGTAAATTTCATAAAATAGCAGATGCTGGTCTTACAATAATTGTTCCATTTATAGACCATGTTCGTAGCGTGGTTAGTTTAAAACAACAAACAATGGACATTCCACCACAAGGTGTTATTACACACGATAACGTTACAATTACAATTGACACTGTTGTGTTTTATCGTATAACAGACCCAGCAAAAGCAGTATATGAAATTCAAAATTTAAAGAAAGGTATTGAATATTTAGCAATTACAACAATACGTGATATAGTTGGTAAAATGGACTTAGACTCTACTTTCAGTTCTCGTGATGCAATAAATGATAAATTAAGAGTTATTCTTGATGAAGCAACTGATCAATGGGGATGTAAAGTAGACAGAGTTGAAATTAAAGATATTACACCACCAGCAGATATACGTGATGCAATGGAAAAACAAATGAACGCAGAAAGAAATAAGAGAGCTTTAATTCTTCAAGCAGAAGGTGAAAGACAATCTGCAATTACACTTGCTGAAGGTAAAAAAGAAGCTGCTATATTAGAAGCAGAAGCTGACAGAGAAGCTCAAATAAGAAGAGCTGCCGGTGAAGCAGAAGCTATAAGACAAGTTGCTGAAGCTAAAGCTGCTGAAGTTCACTTAGTATATGATGCTATGATGAAAGCAAAACCAGATGAAAAACTTGTTCAATTAAAATCTTTAGAAGCTTTAAAAGAAGTTGCAGATGGAAAAGCTAATAAAATATTTATTCCATTTGAAGCAACTAATGCCTTAAGCGGATTAGGTGCTGCAGCAGAAATGTTTAAAGATGACAAGAAAAAATCTGATGTTGAAAATCAATAAAACTAGATAACGAAAAAAAGCGGTTTAACCGCTTTTTTATTATTCTACTGTATCATCTTTTATATAATATTTAGTACCTAACATTTTATCTGGTAGGTACTGTTGCTCTACCCAATGTCCTGGATAGTCATGTGGATATTTGTATCCTACTCCATATCCTTCTTTTGCCATCCCTTCTGCTGGTGCATTTCTAATATGCATTGGTATTGTTCCTGTATCTTTTGTAGCAACGTCTTCCATAGCTTTGTTTATTGCCATATATGCAGCATTGGATTTTTTAGATGTTGCCACATAAACTGCCGCTTCTGATAAAATTATTCTAGCTTCTGGCATGCCAACCATATTTACAGCTTGCATTGCCGCTGTAGCTACAACAAGCGCATTTGGATTAGCCATTCCTACATCTTCCGCAGCTGCTATTGTAATTCTCCTAGCTATAAAAACTGGATCTTCCCCTGCATTTAAAGCTCGTGCTAAATAAAATACTGCAGCATCTGGGTCACTTCCACGCATAGACTTTATAAATGCACTAATATTATCATAGTGGCTATCTCCATTTTTATCAAAGATAGCTTTTCTTTCTTGTACGCATTCTTTTGCTATCTCATCTGTTATTGTTATATATCCGTCTTTATCCATTTGCGTTGTAAGAACTGCTACTTCTAAACCATTTAAAGCTGTCCTTACATCTCCATTTGATGTTTCTGCTATTTTTTCTAATGTACTATCTTCTATTCTAATATTGTAGCTCGCTAGTCCTCTTTCTGATGTTAATGATTTTTTTAATATTGTAAAAATATCCTTGGTTGTAAGGGGATTTAACCTAAACACCATAGACCTAGAAATTAAAGCTTTATTTACCTCAAAATATGGATTTTCTGTAGTTGCACCAATTAATATAACAGTACCATTTTCTACATAAGGAAGTAATGCATCTTGTTGAAGTTTATTAAATCTGTGAATTTCGTCGATAAACAAAATGCATTTTCCTGATGGATTTAAAAATGCATTTTGTGCATCTTCTATTGCTCTTTTTATATCTGAAACTCCTGATGTAACCGCATTTAATTTAGTAAATTTGTATTTTGTTGTATGGCTAATAACTCTAGCAAGAGATGTTTTACCACATCCTGGAGGGCCCCAAAGTATAATGCTAGATAGCCTATCTGCTTTTATAGTTCTATATAAAATTTTATCTTTACCTAATATATGCTCTTGTCCTACATAATCGTCCAAAGTCTGCGGACTCATCCTATATGCTAACGGCTGACTTAAATCCATTTTTCTGCACCTTTCTTTATTTTTTTATTTATTGTCTTGCTAAATTGTTTAGACCTTTCTTTATTATTTCTTCTACTGTTAGTGAAGCATCTACTTTATTTAGTGCCTTTTCTATTTCTTTCCTTGTATATCCTAAAACTTGAAGCGCAGCTGTTGCCTCTGCAAATTTGCTATTTTCTTCAACAATTTTATCTAATTTGTTGTTCTCATCTGCTTTTTCTGAAATAGCAGAAGTTGTTTTTAATTTATCTTTTAACTCTAAAATTATTCTTTGTGCAGTTTTTGCACCTATTCCTGGCAAACTTTTTATTTTTGCCACATCATCTGTTATAACTGCTAAAGCAAATGAGGATGGAGTTATATTTGATAATATAGAAACTGCACCTTTTGCACCTATTCCACTAACTCCAAGTAAAAGTTCAAACATGCGAAGCTCTTCTTCTGTAATAAAACCATATATGCTTACGTCATCTTCTCTTACTCTTAAGTATGTATATATTTTTTTCTTTGTTCCTAAATCTTCTAATTTTTCAATAGCAGTCTGCGACATAAAAATTTTATAGCCTATTCCCCCTGTTTCTAGTACTATATAATTTTGTGTTTTTGCTTCTATTGTACCTTTTATATATGAAAACATTGTTATTCTCCTTTTGTTTATTTATATTATAGTTTTTAGTTAAACTTAATTTAAGCTTTTACTATATTAAAATTTAGTTTTAAATTAAATTTGTATATCTATAATTTTACTAAATTATATTCTATTTTAAACTTTCTTTCAATATTTTTAAGTTATAGTTTTTTTGTATTTTATTTATGCTCTTATAATAGATGTTAGTTTTACAAACTATATTTTACTTTTACAATTTGACTATTTTATTTATAGTCTTCTTATTTATAGTCTTCGCATTTTTCTATATTATAACTTGTTTACTTTTCTTGCAGTAAAATAGTATTTATTTATATCTTTTTTAGCTTTATACATCTTTTAGTTTTATTACATCTTCTGAATGTAATTTTCCTGCTCTAGTAATGCTGTTATATCCATATTTTTGCTTTAACTTATCTACTACATTATCTAGTTTTTCTTGCTTTTTTTCTTCTTCTGTATTTCCAAATAGCGAAATTTGAACTTCATTTTCTTCCACCAAATTATCTACTCTAACTCCCACTAATCTAATAGGTGTACCCTCTTTGTACATCTCATTTAATAGCTCTTTTGCAGTATTATATATGTCTTTTGTATTTGCTGTAGATGAACTTAGCTTTCTTTGATGTGAAAAGTCTTTAAATTCGCTTGTTCTTAGCTGTACGTTTACTACATTTGCATACATATTATACCTACGTAGTCTATAAGTTACTTGTTCTACTAAAGTTAAAATTACTTTCTCTAGTCCTGCTTTGTTTCTTATATCTGTTGGGAGTGTTACAGAATTGCCTATTCCTTTTGGCTTTTCTTCTATATAATTTACTTCCGAATTATCTATTCCATTAGAATACTCCCACATAAGTAGCCCATGTTTACCAAATTTTTTTATCATATATTGTTTATCTTGTTTTGCTAAATCTCCTATTGTTTTTATTCCCATTGCATGCAATTTAGGAATAGTTTTTCTTCCAAGCATAAATAATTCTGAAACAGGAAGAGTCCACATTTTAGTTGGGATTTCTTCCTCATACAAAGTATGTACCTTATCTGGTTTTGAAAAGTCTGACGCCATTTTTGCAAGTAATTTATTATGGGCAACTCCAACATTTACAGTAAAACCTAGCTCTTTTTTTACTCTCCTACTTATTTCGTAAGCTTTATTTATTAATGTGTCTCCTTGTAGATAACCTGTCATATCTAAAAAGCATTCATCTATACTAAAACGTTCTATTTTGTCTGTATATTCTAAAAGAATTTTATATAAGTCATTTGAATGTTTTTTATAGCTTTTATATTCTCCTTTAAATACCTGTAAATTAGGACATTTTAACCTAGCCTGATATAAAGTCTCTCCTGTTGTAACACCTTTCATTTTAGCTTTCATACTTTTAGCTAAAACTATACCAGACCTTTTGCTTTCATCTCCACCAATTACAGCTTCTATATTTCGTATATCTAGTGTTTCTCCTGCTTCTAGTCTATCTATTGCAGTCCAACTTAAAAAAGCATTATTTACATCTATATGTAATATTTGTTTTTGCTTTTTTTCCATATTACCACCATCATCATTATAAAACATTAGTTCGTATATGTCAAGAAAAAATAAAAAATACTAGCTAAAGTATTGCACTTTTTTTATTTTTATGGTATAGTATTATATAGTCGATTTTAGTAATACCGTATAGGAGGTGCAGTTCAAATGGCAAAATGTTCAATTTGTGAAAAAGAATTATCACATGGAAATAAAATTAGCATAGCTCGTTCTCATGTTAGTAGAAGAGCAAATAGAACTTTTAAACCAAATTTAAGAAAAGTTAAAGCAGTAGTAGACGGACAAACAAAGACAATTTCAGTATGTGCAAAATGCTTACGTTCTGGAAAAGTTACTAGAGCCTAGTAATACAATTGATTTTAATTTGTTTTTAACAAATATATTTTAATAAGAAGTAGAGTTAAACTACTTCTTATTTGTTTGCCTTTAATTAATCTTATACTAGCTATTTTTTATGAATTATTTTTATAAATTTAGTATTATATCAAACATAATATAATGTTAAAATACTAAAAATTTTACTATTATTTTTCTTATGTATGAATTTACTTCTTATCTTTTATTCCAAATATAAGTTTTACTATTCCTCTTAAAAATTTAGGAACTTTTTTCACTACTATGGTCATATAGTTCACTCTCCTTTTATTTAACATGTTATCCACATAATTCCAACAGCAATAATAACTATTCCTATTGTAAATAGCCAACCTGATACTGGAAGTAATAAAACTAATAAAATTCCTAAACCAAGCCCAATTAAGCATACAGCTATGGTCTTTTTTAGCGCATTTATCATAATCTATTACCTCCTTTGTTATTTATATTATATTATTTTATGTTGCATTTCGTGAATATTTGAATTACAATTAGTATGTAAATTAAAGTAATGTTAGATTTTATTAGTTGCTTTTAATTTTGTACAACTTTTTAATTTAAGTTTGCTTACACTCTGCTTAATAGTTTTATTATTAAAAATAAAGTTTGAAAGGATTAATTATTTATGGACAAACAAAATGCAGAAAAAATTATAAAAAAATTAATAGATTTTTACCCTGACGCTAAATGTAGCTTCGATTTTGAAACTCCATTTCAAATTTTAGTATCTGTTGTTTTATCTGCCCAATGCACAGATGAAAGAGTAAATAAAACAACACCCGCTATTTTTGCAAAATATCCAGATGCAATCGATTTTGTAAATATGCCTATTGAGACATTGCAAGAGTTAATTCATCCTTGTGGATTTTACAAAACTAAGTCAAAAAATTTAAAGCTTGCTGCAGAAAAAATTGTTAATGACTTTGATGGAGAAGTTCCCGAAACAATGGAAGAGCTTATGTCTATTCCTGGTGTTGGTAGAAAAAGTGCAAATGTAATTATGCTTGAAGCTTTTAATAAACCTCAAGGAATTGCTGTAGACACTCATGCTAAAAGAATTTCTAACAGAATTGGTCTTTCTTCTGAGAGTGAGCCTACAAAAATAGAGCAAGATTTATTAAAACTTATACCTAAAAAGTACTATAAAGATGTAAACCATGTTCTTGTATGGCATGGCAGAAATACTTGTACAGCAGCTAAACCAAAATGTGACACTTGTCCTGTAAAGCAGTATTGTAAGTATTTTAAAGAGATTTTAAAGTAATTTTTATTTAGCTTAAAGTTTAATAAGATTTTAATGTTTAATATTTTATAAAAAACTACATTAATATGTTTGACAAAGGTATTTTTACGTTATATATTATTAATGTAATTTAAAGAAAGGAGATTTATATGGGGAAATTAAAAAACAAAATTTTAGTATTTGCTTTTACATTTATAGTTCTATTTTCTACAGTATGTATGGCATCTACAGTTCCTGGAGATAATGCAAGAACTACAGAAGGTGAGGCAGTAACTACTAGCTTAAACGAAGAAAACGCTACATCTAATGAAGCAAGTAGTAACACAGATGGGGCTAACGAAAGTTCAAATGAAACAACTGGTGAATCAACTAATGAAACTACTATTTATACGTCAGATTATTTTGCAGCTGGACAAAATTATACATTAGATAAACTAGTAGACGGAAACTCTTTTGCTATGGGAGATAATGTTACAGTAACAGGACAGATTAATGGAGACCTTTTTGTTATGGGTAATACTGTTACAATTGACGAAAATGCTATAATTTATAATAACTTATTTGTTTTAGCAAAAGAATTAATTGTTAATGGTACAGTTTATAATCTTTACTCACTTTCTGCGGACCTTACCATAGGTGAATCTGCTATTATATACAGAGATATGGCTTCATATTCTAATAAAATTAGTTTAGCTGGTAGAGTTCAAAGAGATGTTTCGGTAATAACTAACGAATTAACATTTCCAGATACTTCTAGAACATTAGTATATGGCAATTTTAATTATACATCTGCTAATGAAGCTACTATCCCAGATGGAATAATTAAAGGTGATGTTAATTATCAAAAAATAGATACAACTGTTGACACCAGTACATTAGTTTTAAATTATGTAATTAGATTTGTAGCTACAGCTATATTTGCTTTAGTTGTTGTATTATTCTTAATATTCTTTACTCCAAAAGCTGTAGACAGAGCAAAATATAATTTAATAGAAAGACCTTTTGCTACAACTGGAGTTGGTATTTTAGGAATTGTTTTAATACCATTTATAGCAATACTTCTTATGACTTTATCTGTAACATTGCCTCTTGCTTTAACTCTTGCTGTTGTTTATGGAGTTTTAGTTGCTCTTGCTACTTCGTTCTTTGCAATTGCAATAGCAAAATACTTAGTTAACAAGTTTAAACTAGAAAAGAAATGGCAATTAGCATTATTTACTGTTATTACAGCACTAGTAATGTATGCACTAACAATAATCCCTGCAGTAGGAGGATATGCAAAAATATTCTTTGTAGTAGTTGGATTTGGTGTAGTTTTATCTACTATATTTAGTAAAAAGTTTGAAAAAGTAAATAAACCTGATGCTACTAAAAATACTGAAAAAAATAATGTGGCTGAAAAAGTAGAAAAAACTAGTTCAGAAAAAAAGTCATCAAAAAAAGAAAATAAAAGCGAGAAAAAAGCTGAGAAAAAATCAAACAATAAAGAGAAAGACAAATAATTTTAAATAATACTTATAAAAATAAAAAAAAGATTGTTTATTTTTAACAATCTTTTTTTAATCTGTTAACTGTCTCTGTATAATTATCTGATTGGACTATAGAAGTGCCAGCTACAAGTATGTTTGCTCCAGCCTTTTTCGCCTTTCCGGCTGTTTCTAAGTTTATTCCTCCATCTGCCTCAATATCTATATCTATTTCGTTTTCTTTAACATATTTGTATAATGTACTTATCTTTTCTAGAGTTTCTGGAATTAGTGGTTGGCCACCCTCTCCTGGCTCTACAGTCATTACTAAACAATTATGAATATATGGCAAATATTTGTATATTTCCTCTATGTTTGTTTTCGGACTAATTGACATCCCAACTTTGCAATTATTATCTTTTATATATTTTATTAGTTCCATTACTTCATTTTCATTTTGGCATGCTTCTAAATGAAATGTTATATTATTTGGCTCAAATACTATAAATTTATTAACATATTTCTTTATATCTTTAACCATTAAATGTACATCAAGTGGTAACAAACTTATGCTATTTAAATATTCACAATATTCTACCATTCTATCTACAGTATTATTTTTTACAAATTCTCCGTCCATTACGTCAATATGAAAATAATTTATTCCTGAAACTTCTAAATCATATAATTGCTTTATTGCATTTTTTTCTTTTAGTCCTAATACAGATGCTGATATTTCTACCATACTTATTCCTCCAATCTAAGCATTTTATCTGCTCTTTTTCATAAATAAGTTTTTTATTCTTAAGCGTTTCACTTAATTTAATTCTCTATTTAGCTTTAAATATTTTGGTTAAAATAAAGCAGATACATTTATCTGCTTTATTCTTAGTTGCATTGTAGCTATTAACTACGTTTTTATAATTTTTTATTTAAATGTATAAGAAGTTTGTGTATCAAAGTCGAATGTTGTGCTATCTGTATATATGTTACTATCTGTGCTATTACTAATATTTAATGATAATTCAACTTGCCCATTTCCCTGGATTTTTATGTCTAAACTGTCTGTACTTGCGCTTGTTGTTCTCGTATATGTTGTTCCTTCTTTTCCGACTGTAAGTTGTACCTTAACATCTTTTGCTGCTTCTCCTCCTGTTGTATTGGTTGTTTCTGATCCTTGTAAACTAGCTGGCACTAAATCTTTTACTTTTACATATATAATTGCTTCTTGAGGTTTTCTATATGTGTTTACTACTATTGTTACTGTTGTTCCCTCATCCACTTTTTCTCCTGCTGTAACATCTTGACTTAATACTATATCTGTTGCTTCGCTTGAGTCTTCTTTATATCCAACATTTACTTTTAGTCCTGCTTTAGTTAATATAGATGTTGCTTCTTCTTCTGTCTTTCCTACTACATTTTCTACTTCAACTTGTTCTATTCCAGTTCCGCTACTTACATATAGTTTAACAGTATCTCCTGCATTTACTTCTTCATCTTCACCTGGTTCTTGGTCTATAACAATTCCAGCTTCTACAGTTTGACTAGTTTGATCTACTCTTTCTACTTTTAAATTTGCTTTTTCTAGTATTTGTACTGCTTCTTCGTAAGTTTTGCCTTTTACATTTTCTACTACAGCTTTTTCTGTTCCTTTACTTATTACTATTTTTATAGTTGAATTTTCTTTTACTGTATAACCATTTACATATGGTGGATCTTGTGAAATAATTTTTCCTGCTTCTACATCTGCATTAAATTCTTCTGTCTGCTCTAATGTTATGTCTGTACCTTCTATTTCTTTATTTGCTTCTTCTAGTGTTTTTCCTACTAGATTAGGTAAATCTACATCTTTTGGGACACCTGCATCCATAAGAGCTTTTGTTCCAAAGAAACCAATTATAGGTATTAATATAATTCCTAATATAATTGCAATTGTAATTATTATTTTTTTCTTTTTGCTCATTTTATTTTTTGGTTCTTCTTGTTCTTCATCATCTTCAATTTTATCATTTTTTATATACTCTTGCTCTCCAAGTGTTGGAATTCTTTGTGTATATTGATTTGTAAAATCTTTTTGCTCTACAAAGTCTCCTTCCGGATTTTTAAGTGCCATGCTTAAATCTTTAAGCATTTCTGTTGCACTTTGATATCTCTCATTAGGGTCCTTTTCCATTGCTTTCATAATAATTTTGTTAACTGCGTATGGAATTGTTGGATTTAATTTTATTGGTTCTATAGGTTTTTCTTGCATATGTTTTAAAGCTATAGAAACTGGTGTATCTGCATCAAATGGAACTCTGCCTGTTAGCATCTCATACATTACTACTCCTAATGAATAAAGGTCAGATTTTGCATCTGTATATCCACCTCTTGCATGTTCTGGAGAAAAATAATGAACTGAACCTATAGTTGTTCCAAATGCTGTAATTGTTGAGTTTGATACAGCTTTTGCAATACCAAAGTCTGTAACTTTTGCTATTCCATCTTCTGTAATTATAATATTATGTGGTTTTATATCTCTGTGCACGATGTTGTTTTTATGCGCCATTTCTAAAGCAGAAGCTACTTGTATAGAAACATTAAGTGCCCATTTCCATGGAAGTGCTCCGTCTTCGTTTATAATTTCTTTTAAAGTTTTTCCTTGCACTAATTCCATTACTATATAGTAAATATTCTCCTCATGTCCTACATCATATATTGAAACTATATTAGGATGTGTTAAGCTTGCAGCTGCTTGAGCTTCTGTGTTAAATCTTTTTATAAATTCTTCATCTGTTGTAAACTCATCTCTTAAGACTTTAACAGCTACATATCTTTTTAATATATTACATTTTGCTTTATAAACAGTTGCCATCCCGCCTTCGCCGATTTTCTCTATAATTTCATATCGATTACCTATTACTCTTCCAACTAAATTCATTTTTCTTCTCTCCTCACATTATTATTAAGACCGTAATATTGTCATATCCGCCGTTTTTGTTTGCTAACATGATTAAGTTATTTGCTGCCTCTTTTGGATTTTCCTTTGTAATTTCATATATTTCTTCTTCTGAAACCATATTTGTTAATCCATCAGAACACATTAATATAATATCGTTTTTATTAAGTGCTCTCGCTCTTAAATCTGGATCTATAAAAGATGTACATCCTAAGGCTTTTGTAAGCATATTCTTTTTAGGGTGATGCATAGCTTCTTCCCTAGTTATTTTTTTGTCTTCTAATAGTTGCTGTACATAACTGTGATCTTTTGTAAGCTTACGCATAACTTTATTCCTTATTCTATAAACTCTGCTGTCACCAATATGTCCAATATATATCTTATTATTATATATTACAGAAACGTCTAAAGTAGTACCCATTCCTTCTAATTCTGGATTTTTTTTAGACTCTTCATATACCACCATATTTGCATATTGTATACTAGACCTAAGTAACTTTAAAATCTCATCTTTTTCTATGTTTTTATCTTCTTCTGTTTGCTTTCTTAAATTAATTGTTTCTACCATTTTCTCAAAGTTAGATTTTATATAATTACTTGATGCTTCTACAGCCATCCTACTTGCAATTTCTCCTCCGTTGTATCCGCCCATTCCATCTGCTAATATGTATATTCCTGGAATATCTTGTGGATTTGAAATATAATAAAAGTCTTGATTGTTATCTCTAGCTTTTCCTATGTCTGTTTTTGCAAATACCTGCATATTTCCTCCTATTCTTTGAGATTTTTTCTTCTTAATTGTCCACATGCTGCATCTATATCAGACCCTAACTCTCTTCTTATGGTTGCAACAATACCATGCTCATTTAAATAATCTCTAAATTTAATAATATTTTCGTTAGAGCTTTTTGTAAATTTTCCATTTTCTATTTTATTTATTGGTATTAAATTAACATGACATATCATGCCTTTTAATAAATTTACTAATTCTTTTGCATCTTCTAAATTATCGTTGTTGTCTTTAGCCAATGCATATTCAAACGAAATTCTCTTGTTTGTTATTTTTATATAATCTCTGCATGCTTGCATTAGTTCTGCAATATTATATCTATTATTTACTGGCATCATACTACTTCTTTTTTCGTCTGTTGTTGCATGAAGCGATATTGATAATGTGCATTGAATATTTTCGTTTGCTAAATCGTATATTCTTGGAACTAATCCACTTGTTGAAACACTAATATGTCTTGCTCCTATATTTATTCCTTTTGGATTATTTATAATTTTTATAGCTTTTATAACATTTTCATAATTGTCTAATGGTTCTCCTATCCCCATAAAAACGACATTAGATATTCTGCCTTGTATATCCTGCTCTACAGCTAATATTTGCTCTACTATTTCTCCTGATGTTAGGTTTCTTACAAATGGTATTCCTGTAGACGCACAAAACTTGCATCCCATTTTGCAACCAATTTGAGATGAAACACAAATTGTTTTCCAACTGTTATATTCCATAAGTACACTTTCTATTGCATTTCCATCTAATACATCAAATAAATATTTTTTTGTTCCATCAGAAGATTCTTGTTTTTTTAATATTTTAAAATTGCAAATTGTGTAATTTTCTTCTAACTTTTTTCTAAGGTCTAATGACAAATTAGTCATTTCTTCAAATGTTTTTACTTTATCTATGTATATCCACTTAAAAATTTGCTCTGCTCTATATGGCTTTTCTCCTATAGAAAGCATTTCTTGTTTTAAATCTTCTAAATTATAGTCTTTAATATTTTTCATTTTGCCTTCCTTTTAGACAATTTATTGTTATAATATGTCAACATATTTATACCACAATGGTATAAAAAAAGCAAGAATAAATTAAAATCCCCTATATTAAAGCTGTGCTTTGCTTATTAGAGGATTTGTAATTTTTGTTTTAAATTTATTACATTTTATATCTGGCTATGTATAAAATATTTAATATTTTTTGTTTTTCTTTTTATTTTCTTTTTGCTCTTTTTCTGCCATTTTCTTGAATTTTTTTAATCTTTCATTATATGCTGCCATAACTTCTTCTTCAAATGCTAGTTTTGGATTTTCTACGCCCATTGTTTTAAGAAGTTCTTTAGTAAATAGTGGATTTAAAATAAGTATTGGTCCTAATATACATGTACCTATTAAATTATTTTTTTGAACTCCCTCATATTTAGTGCTAATATTTATTCCCATGCCTAATTCTGTTTCTGAAAAATAGCATTCGTCATTATTTCCATATGTTGTTGTAAATTGAGCTTTAAATCCAACAATTTCAATATCTTTATGTTTTCCCAAATAATATCCGCTATATCTATGCATCATATCTCTATGTGCATAAAAATGGTATAAACCTACTGCTCTTATTTGGCTTTCATCTTCGTTTTCTATAAATTTTCCCAATATTTCCATTGCATTTCCTAGCAATAAAACTGGTTGATTTTTAGAAACTAATTCATCTATTCTATCTGCATATGGTTTTAACTTTTTTATAACTATTTCTTGACTTTTTTCTGTCATTCCTGCCATAAATATTAAATTAATATCATCTTGTTTTACAAATGCTGGCTCATCATTTAAAGATGTTTCTATTATCTCAACATCATTGTTTAGGCACTTTTTTAAATATTCTATGTTACTTAAGTCTCCATATAAATTTGCTACTTCTGGAAATAATACTTCAATTTTCATTTTACTTGTTTCCTTTCTCATCAATTAATTGTTTTACTGTATTTTTTATGTTTTTCGTTTCTTCTATTGAATATAAATCGTGTAAAATGAATACAGAATCAATGTTATCTAAATTAAGTCCTCTTGTAGCCTCAATTTCATCTTTTTTACATACTATTTTTTCATTTGGTACACCTGCCATAAGAAGTCTTACTTTAGAGTCTAAATACCTTGGTCCTGCTACTATTACTTGTTTTATTGAAGCATCATTTAAAAATTCATAATCTGTATCATATTGCCATGATGTATTTTCTGAGCCAAATTTTTCTTCGTGTAAGTCATCTACAATAACTATTGCCGCTTTATTTCCTGGCTCTTTTCTTGTATAATCAAATGCTCTCGAACATGCAATTGGATTCATTCCCTTTGCTAAATGAGTTACTATTCTTATTCCATTGTAAGTTTCATCACTAAATCTTGTTTCTACTATTTTTAGTTTTGCAAGAGATGTGTTTATTTGCTCATAACTTAATCCAAACTCTTTAAGCAACGCAATAACAGCCAAAATGTTGTATATATTTATTATGTTATTTGTTATTAAAGTATAAATTTCTTCTCCTGTTGGAGTTTTTACAGTCATTTTCATGTTATCTAAGTCAAGTTTTGTTGCTAAATAGTCAGCATCTGGTGTTTTATAGTCACAATTTGGACAATGTGCCTTTCCTATGTGATGATATCTTACATAGTCATATTCTAATTTTGAATAACATTTTGGGCATACTATAATGTCCCTTGTTTTATTTTCAAAGTCTTTTGTATCTGTATCTAACTTATCTATTCCAAAATATATTTTTTTGTTATTTTCTGCTATATGTGAGCAAATTAAATCATCTGCATTTTCTACCATTATTGTTTCTTTTGGAATATATTTGTCTAAAACATCAGCTATAAACTCTGTATGTCCGTTTCTCATTAATGAATCTCTAAAAATGTTAGTACAAATTAAATATTTTGGTGTTAAGTATGGATATACTTTATTAGCACTTCTTTCGTCTATTTCAAGTACTGCTAATTTTTTCTTAGTTTGTCCGCGCAAATTTGCTGCATTTATTAAAGTTGTTGTTATTCCTCTGTCTATATTTGAACCATATTTATTATTTACTAAATCATAGCCATTTTCTGTTAAAATATCGTTTATCATATTTGATACTGTAGTTTTTCCATTTGTTCCTGTTACTCCAATTATTGTTTCTGGCTTTTCTAAAATTCCTAAAAAATTAGGACATATTCTTATTGCTAAATCTCCTGGAAATGATGTAGCATTTCTTTTTAATAATTTCAATACTTTGCAAGAAAGTTTTGCAAGCCAAAGAGCAACATAAAATTTTATACTTTTTTTATTATTCATATTATTCTGACTCCTTAATATCTTTTATTTTATTTAGCATCTCTTTTTTAGCCTTTAAAAAGTTGAAATGGAGCTAATCCCATTTCAACTTTTTTGTAGAAATTATTTAACCCTTTTCTTTTCTATTATGCTATTTAATTTACTTTCAATAGCAGAAAGTCTTCTTTCAAATACTTGGTTTGTCATGTCGCAAATTTCGTTAAATTCAATTAGTTTTGAGAATTTTTGCATATTAACCTTATGATTTTTTTCAATGTTTTTTGTTATTTCTAGTTGTTCATTTTTTAGTTCGTTTAAAAGTACGTTTATTTCTGTAATTAGTTGTTTCAGTGTTAAATCTGCATTATTCTGCATATTATCACCTCTCTTACAAAAATATACAAATATTCTACCATAAATTTACAGGAATTGCAACCATTATTGCAACTATTTTTTGTCATTTAGAATAATATGTACATCATCAAGTTGCTCTTTACTTACTCTACTAGGAGCTCCCATCATTACATCTCTTGCTTTTTTGTTTTTTGGGAAAGCAATTACTTCTCTTATATTCTTGCTATCTGCAATTAGCATAACCATTCTGTCTAAACCTGGTGCTGCTCCTGCATGAGGAGGTGTTCCATATTGAAATGCATTATATAAAGCCCCAAATTTTGTCTTAACATCTTCTTCTGTATATCCTGCAATTTCAAAAGCTTTTACCATTAATTCTGGATTATGGTTTCTTACTGCACCAGATGCAACTTCATAGCCGTTGCAAACTGCATCATATTGATATGCCAAAATATCTAATGGATCTTGATTGTTTAGTGCATCTAAACCACCTTGTGGCATAGAAAATGGATTGTGGTTAAAGTCTATTGTTCCCTCATCTGATAACTCATACATTGGAAAATCAACTATAAAGCAGAATTTATATACATTTTTCTCTATTAAATCTAATCTATTTCCAAGCTCTATTCTAACTAATCCAGCTATTTTTTGTGCTGTCTTAAATTCATCCGCTATAAAGAATATGCTATCTCCACTTTTTGCACCTAATTTTTCTAATCCTTGTTTTACTTCATCTGTAATAAATTTAGCAATTCCTCCTGTGTAGTTTCCATCTTCTATTTTTACCCAAGCTAAACCTTTAGCTCCCGCTTCATTTATTGCAAATTCGTTCATATTATCAAAGAATTTTCTGCCTTGTTCTGCTCCATTTGGCGCTATAATAATTTTAACTGTTTTATCCTTAAATGCATTAAATTCTGTATTTTTAAATAATTCTGTTGCGTCTTGTATAATAAGCGGATTTCTTAAATCCGGTTTATCTATTCCGTATTTTTCCATAGCCTCTCTATAAGGAATTCTTACAAATGGTGGTTTTGTTACCTCCCAATTTGTGTGCTTTTTAAATACTGTTGTAAATATCTCTTCCATAGTAGAAAGTACATCTTCTTGCTCTGCAAAACTCATTTCAAAGTCTAGTTGATAAAACTCTCCTGGTGCTCTATCTGCTCTAGGGTCTTCATCTCTAAAACATGGAGCTATTTGATAATACTTATTAAATCCAGAAACCATAAGCAATTGTTTAAACTGCTGTGGGGCTTGAGGAAGCGCATAAAACTCCCCTGGATGTAATCTACTTGGTACTAAGTAGTCCCTTGCTCCTTCTGGTGATGAGTTTGCCAAAATTGGAGTTTGAATTTCTTTAAATCCCAACTCATTCATTTTATCTCTTAATGTTTTTATAATATCACTACGAAGTAAAATTGTTTGGTGTAATTTATCATTTCTTAAGTCCAAAAATCTATATTCTAAACGTAGGTCTTCACGTACATCTCCTGCTTTGTCAGAATTGACTTCAAAAGGTAATACATTTTTACATTTACCTAAAACTTCTATTTTCTCTGCATCTATTTCAATTTCTCCTGTTGGAATTTTGTCATTTTTATTTGACCTTTCAACAACATTTCCTACAACTTGTATTACGCATTCTGTTACAACATCTTTTAAATCTTCGTCTGTTATGCTACTTTCAGAAGATATTACAATTTGTGTAATTCCAAATTCATCTCTTAAATCAATAAACTTCATTGAACCTAAGTTTCTAATTCTTTGTACCCATCCTGCTAATGTTACTTTTTCTCCTACATTTTTTATTGTTAATTCTCCGCAATTATGATCTCTATACATACATATCTCTCCTTTTTTGGAAATTAGGGACAGGTCCCAATTTCCGGTTTTCAGAAATTGGGGACAGGTCACGATTTCCAAGTGTGTCGTGCACACCGTTTACGACATATATTATACACCGGATATCCGTAGTTAGCAAGAGGATTTTGTTAAGCTTATGCTAATAGGTAAAAATAAAAAATACTAATCTCTTTCTGAAATTAGTATTTTTTAATTAATCTATATATTTTATAATACAATTTTCTCAATACACTCTTGAAATTCTTTTTGAAAGTTATTTTTTCGTGACCTGTCCCCGATTTCCCGATTTGGGAAATTGGGACCTGTCCCTAATTTCCATAGTAGCTATCTAATAATATTTGTTTTAGTTCGCTAACTAGTGGAAGTCTTGGGTTTGCTGTTGTGCATTGGTCTTCAAAGGCTCTATCGGCAAGCATATCTACTTTTGCTAGGAATTCTTGTTCATCTATTCCTGCTTCTTTAAATGATTTTGGGATGTTTAAATCATTGTTTAATTTTTTAATTTCTTCAATTAATGAGTTTACTCCTTCTTCATTTGTGTATGCAGGGAAGTTCATTCTTCTTGATAAGTCTGCATATTTTTGGTCTGCTATAAAGTATTCATATTTAGGAAATGAGACAAATTTTGTTGGCATTTGGCTATTATATCTTATTACATATGGTAATAAGATTGCATTAATTCTTCCATGTGGTAAATGGAATTCTGCTCCTATTTTATGAGCTAGTGAGTGGTTTATTCCTAAAAATGCATTTGTAAATGCCATACCTGCTATTGTACTTGCATTGTGCATTTTTTCTCTTGCTTCTTTGTTACTTCCATTGTTATATGCTTCTCTTATATTTTTAAATACAAGTTCTACTGCTTTTTCTGCTAGTCCATCTGTGTAGTCTGATGCCATATTTGAAACATAGCTTTCTATTGCATGTGTTAATACATCCATTCCTGTATCTGCTGTAATTGACTTTGGAAGGCTCATAACTAAGTCTGGGTCAACTATAGCCACATCTGGTGTTAATTCGTAGTCTGCCAAAGGATATTTTTTATTTTGAGTTTTATCTGTAATTACTGCAAATGATGTTACTTCTGAACCTGTTCCAGACGTTGTAGGAATTGCTACCATTTTTGCTTTTATTCCCAATTTAGGGAATTTATATGTTCTTTTTCTTATATCCATAAATTTAAGTTTCATGCCTTCTGGATCTGCTTCTGGATGCTCGTAAAATAGCCACATCCCTTTTGCTGCATCTATTGGGCTTCCTCCACCTAATGCAATTACTACATCAGGCTTAAACTCTTGCATTAGTTTTACTCCTCTATTTATTGTATCAAAAGATGGGTCTGACTCAACATCTGAGAATATTTCTGAGTGAACATATTCCTTTCTTTTTCTTAAATAATATAAAATTTTATCAACATATCCTAACTCAACCATTGATGGGTCTGTTACTATAAATGCTCTTGATATATCTGGCATTTTTTCTAAGTATTGAATAGAACCTGCTTCAAAATATATTTTTTCTGGAACTTTAAACCACTGCATATTTACCCTCCTTTTAGCAACTCTTTTTATATTTATTAGGTTTACACTTGATACATTTGCTGTTGTAGAATTTCCTCCAAATGTTCCACATCCTAAAGTAAGTGATGGCATATTAGTATTATATATGTCTCCAATTGCTCCATGTGTAGATGGTGAGTTTACTATAATTCTTCCTACTTTTACTGTCTCGGCAAATTTTTGAATTGTATCTCTATCTTCTGAGTGTATAACTGCAGAGTGTCCCATACCTCCAAATTCTATTAATTTTTCTGCTAAGTCTATTCCTTCATCAGAATTTTTAACTATATAATATGCTAAAACTGGGCTTAGCTTTTCTTTTGAAAATGGATATTCTATACCTACACCATTTTCTTTTAACACTAAAACTTTTGTATCTTTTGGAACTTCTATTCCTGCTTCTCCTGCTATTTTATATGGACTTTGACCAACTATAGCAGAATTTAAAGCCCCATCTTTTTCTTTTATAAACATTGTATTTCTTAGTCTACTTGTTTCTTCTTCAGATAAGAAATAGCAACCTGCTTTTTTCATTAATCTTTCGAATTCATCTTTAATTTCTTCGTCTACTATAACAGATTGTTCTGATGCACAAATCATTCCATTGTCAAATGATTTTGAAAGTACTAAGTCATTTACAGAAGTTTTTAATTTAGCAGTTTTATCTATATAACATGGTACATTTCCTGGTCCTACACCTAATGCTGGCTTTCCGCATGAGTATGCAGATTTAACCATTCCGCTTCCACCTGTAGCTAAAATTAAATTCACCCCAGGATGATTCATAAGAAGTGTTGTTGCTGTAACTGATGGTTCTTCTATCCATAAAATACAATTTTCTGGTGCACCTGCTTTTATAGCAGCATCTCTTAAAATTTTTGCTGCAGCCACACTACATTTTTGTGCTGATGGATGGAATCCAAAAATAATAACATTTCTAGTTTTTGCAGCAATTAATGATTTAAACATTGTTGTTGATGTTGGATTTGTAACTGGTGTTACACCTGCTATAATTCCAATTGGTTCTGCAATTTCTTCATATCCTTCTTCTTCATTTTCAGAAATAACTCCAACTGTTTTATCATACTTAATACTATGGTATACATACTCTGTTGCAAACATATTCTTAGTTATTTTGTCTTCGTAAATTCCTCTTCCTGTTTCTTCAACTGCCATTTTTGCAAGTTCCATATGATGTTCTAATCCTGCCATTGACATTTGTTTTACGATATTATCTATTTGGTCTTGGTCCAATCTCATATATTCTTTAGATGCTGTTTTGGCTTTTTCTACTAAGTCATCTATCATTTTGCTAATTCTGTTTCTTTCTTCTTCACTAACTGGATTTGCCATTTAAGTTCCTCCTTTATAATTTATTATCTCTTGTTCTTAGTTATTATATACTAAGTTATTTTAGTTGTAAATTAAAATAAATATAAAATTTAATAAATTTCTAGTTATTGAATTTTGTCGGTTTTTGGCTCATTATAATTGCAATTTTATGTATACAGTGTTATAATACCTAAAGCGCTAAGCACATTACATTTTATTAAAGGAGTGAGTTAAATGGTAAGGCGCTTATACATGCTTGCAGAAGAGCAAAATGTAGCTTCATTATTGGAGCTTGCAAGCGTGGTTATGGAAAACGACGAGTGTCATTTCTTCCTTCGGTACAATTGGCACAACTCTGACTTTGCAAAAGAAGTAAACTTTTCTAAATCCTTCGCTTGCTTAGTCGACACAGTACGAAATTGTGGTTACATGAACCTCGCAAACGTATTTAAAAACTGTCACTTTGATGCAGAAGACAGCTGCGAAACTGGTTTTATTACTTTCAAAGCAAACGATAATTCAATGGTTTTCTCCTTTGCATTTATCCTTAACGAAAGCAAAAACCAAAATCAAAATCTGCTTCGCATCTCCGGTAGAGTTGAAAAATCCGTCGCCGCCAGTGACAATGACCTGCTTGGTTACTTGTTGTCGCTTGGAATTTAACGCACTTTGGGTTCACTTTAATATTTTAGTGAGCCAAGCTTAGAAAACACAATTTAGTTTTCTTAAAAATGCCAGAGATTTTAAAATACATCTCTGGCATTTTTCATTATAATTTTTTTACTTTTTGTGGAAATTTAGATCTGGTCCCAATTTACTAAAATCGGAAATTTAGATCTGGTCCTAATTTCTTTATAAGCTTTGCTTAAGCATCCATAATATTTTAGTATATTCTAAAATGTACTCATCTACTAGTGATGATGTTCCATATTGTTTTTCTTTCTCCGCTTCTTCTTTTATTTGATTAACTCTTTCTAGTAATGTTTCAAAATCGTTTATAATATTTTTATAAATTTCACTTGAGCAAATTTTTTCATCTTTTGCTTCTGCAATAGTCGTTTTTTCTAAATAATCTTTTAATGTTCCCAAAGGTTGTGCATTTAATGTTAATATATGTTCTGCCACCTCATCAATTTGGTCATTTATTTTGTTATAATATTCTTCTAATTTTTCATGTACTACAAAAAAGTCGCTACCTTTAACATTCCAATGATAGTTTTGTAATTTACGATAAAATACTGCTAAATCTGATAAGTATTGATTTAGCTCTTTTATTAATGTTTCCATATAAAACCTCCTAAAAATAATACTTATATTAGTATTTACAATTTTTATAAGGTTTATACAGTAAATTATAATATTAATTCTCTTAACGTAGTTATCTTTTCAAATTCTTTAGTATATTTTTCATTTCAATTACATCATAAAATGGAATGTTAATTCCCTTTTTGGCTAGCTTTATTACATTTATGGATGTTTCTATTATTTCATTCTTTAGACTTTCTGTTATTTCTACATCTTGTTTTCTATTTTGATATTTACTTTCTATGTACTCCTCTGTTGTTGGAAAGATATTTTGTATTAAAAATGCCTTTTCTTTTCCTAAAACTTTACCAAAAACAAAGTTATAAACTTTTTTTCTCTTTTTTTTCTTATTTTCATATATACCTTTGTATTTATCAACTTTACTTGAAATTGGAACGAACCATATTATCTCTTCATTTTCTGGGTCATTAAAACAAAAATAGCAAGGTCTTTTATTACCATTTTCTTTATTTTGCATTAATTTATAGCATTTAAATATGTCAAAAAAATCATCTTTTATAAAGTAAAATTTTCCGTTTTCTACTTTCATTCTTACCTCATTTCCAACAAAAAATCTACCTTCGAAAAGGTAGATTTTTATTAACATTTGTCCACCTACGCATTTATTTGTCGCAAGTAGGGTTGCGAGTAACATTTGCACACCTATGCACTTTTACCCCGCAAATAGGGTTGCGGCTAACATTTGATTTGGACAAGATACATTTTGTATCTTTATTATTATATTCATTATAACCTTTTTTATTAATAAAAGTCAATATCTTTTGTTTATTTTTTATTAGAAGTTACTTTCTCTTAATATATTTTATTTTTCAATTGACCAGAACTTTTTTACAACTCTAATTTATTCTCTATAATCTTTTTTCTAAAACTTTTTTTGATGAAATTTTTATCTTCTTTACTCCTTTTATTTGCAAAACATGTTTATTTTCGATTTTTCTTTTTATAATATAATCAACTGAATATGCAGACATTATAAACATAAATATTTGTGCTGTATATGCATATCTAGGTGTGCATTCAATTAACAAATAAACTCCTGTATATACCAATAAAATTATAAGTAATAGAAATTGTTGATTACTCATATTTTTTCTATTAATCCATATTGCTAGTATAGATAACAATATAAATACATAAATAAATAGTTGGTTAATTTCATCTACAAGTTTTATTAAAGCATTGGCAGATATTTGTTTTCCTAATATATGTATAGATTTATCATTTAAATATGATAACGACCATCCTACATCTGATGTTGCCCAAAAATGTTGTAATTTGTGTATAAATAATCTAGGTAATTTATCTATTGAGCCTATTGTATAATTATAAACCAAATTTTTCTTTTCACTTTCGGTTAAATTAAAAAATTCTTTTCCTAAGTTTTTATTATAGTCTCCCATTCTTTCTTGGTTAAATCCTACTGCAAATTTGTATAAAGTCTCTGTATTTTTTAGTCCATTTGGACTAAGTCCACTATATTGAAATCCTAAAGAAACTATAGTAGTAATACTAAAATATACAATAGCCATAATACCTAGATTAACTAAACTTCTTTTTAACATTCCTTTTTTATATATTAATAATGTAAATAATATAATAGAGGTAATTGTAACTATAGCCTCTGGTCTTATTATATTTCCAATGGCTAAGCAAACTCCTATAAGTGTAAACTTTAATTTTTCGTTTATTTTTTTAGCTTTTTTCGAAATTAATAACCAAATGGCCAACAAGAACATAAAAGATGATATATGTTGATTACTTAAAACACTATTAAATAGTAGTGGAAATGGAAAAAACATATAACAGCAACTTACAATTCTTGCAGCTTTTTCACTTGTAAATTCTTTTGCAAGTAGGTATATAAATAGTACAATTCCTGCTGAAAATAAACAGTTAACTATTTTTATAAGTAATGGTCCTTTTACAATTAACATTAAAATATACATAAACATGGTATAACCCATTTGATATCCATATCTATTCATATATTCAGATTCTGCAATTGCATCCCAGTTTCCATCAAGCATGTCATTTGCCATATTATACATTACTGCATAGTCACTTTGTATGGGTGTTTTAAATATAAATACCACAATTAGCCTTAATATAAATGCTACTATAAATAGAACTAGTGCAAATTTAGGAATTTTTATTTTATATGCAATAAAAATAATTCCTCCTAAAGTTACTAGACTTATAATTGGAAATTTAAAAAAATGACTGTAAAAGGCTAATCCTAATAGTATAAATAATAAATAGATTAAAATTTTTCTTATTTTTTGATTCATATTAATTACTCCGTTTTATTATAATATTTTTCTTCTAACATCCCTAACATATATTAAATCATATTTATTAACATATTTCAATCAATAGGTATTATTGCTTATGTCTATATTAAAATAATCTCCACCTCTTGCATCAAATTCTATATAAATATTGCTTTCTGTTTTAACTTTCCATAGAGCCATGTCACTTTCTATGTTGTTTTCGAATTCTATAGTTTTAATTTCTTCATTTTTAAATCCATATTCTTCTAATATATTTTTTGCTTTTTTTATTGCGTCTTCTTCAGTTATAATATTACTTTGTATAATATTTTCTGTATCTTTTTTTTGCTCTTCTATATTATTGTATATGCTATGAGTTTTTTCTTCATTTTTTTCAATCTCAGCTACTTTTTCAGGTGCTTTTTTTATAACGCTATAAGTTTTAGTCCCTGCATAAACTATTCCTATAACCAAAATTAAACATGCACATGTTGTTAATGCAATTTTAAAAAACGAATATTTCTTTTTTTTAACTTTTACACTTTCTATACTTTCTTTAATAACTGTTCTAACTTTAGTCGGTACTTCCTTTTCTTCTCCCAAGTCATGAAATAACTTTTTTTCTATATCATTCATTAATAATTCTCCCCTTTTTCTATAATATTTTTGATTTTTTGAATTGCTCTTGTTCTTTTAGTTTTTACAGTATTTATTTTTAAATTTAGTACTTCTCCTATTTCTTTGTCTGTAAATCTGTTCATATAATATAAAATTACTATAGTTCTATCCTCTTCTTTTAATTTATTGCTTATAAATTTAAAATCTAATTTTATATTGGATTTTTCAATACTACTATCATTTATGCTTTGAGCATTTGCTATTTCTTCAAACGGTATTAAGTTTCTTTTTTTATTTCTTTTATAAATTAAATTTGTTTCATTTATTAAAATTCTTATTAACCAAGTTTTAAAGTACTGATTTTCCTTTAATTTTCCTATGTTTTTATAAGCTATAATAGTAGTTTCTTGTATTGCATCATATACGTCATCATCGTCTTTTAATCTAGATTTTGCAATATAATATAATTCTCTTTCCACCATTAACATAAGTTTTGTAAAAGAATTTTTATCTCCATTTTTTGCTTTTTCTACTAATTCCTCCATGTTTCCTCCACTTTTATTTTCACACTTATTATATATATTTAGATAGCTTTTATGCCTTAAAAAGTTTCATTTTTATTTTATTTTTTGAAACTTTTTATAATTTATATATTCTCTAATATGTAATACAATTATAACATTTAAATTTTATGATAGTTATCATAAATTAAATTTGTTTAATTATTAATTGATATTATAGGAGGTTTTATTAATGAATAAAAAAATGATATTAGCCGTTATTATTTTTATTTTACTTATAATCTTGACGTTTGCGTTATTATTTTTGTTTAAAAGTCATTATATTAATAATTCGGGAAAAAAATTTGGAAATATGAGCAATGGGTCTGTAAATCATAGTACAAACGAAATTGTAAATACTAGAAAAATAATTATAGAACACTATGATTTATCACAACACAAGATTTTAAAATCTATTGAAATACTAAATAAAGATAAAATAAATACTTTAACTAATATGATACAAGATTATGAAACCACACCAGAACATATAAAATTACATGTTAATGGGAAATATGTTGTAAAGATGCCAGAAAATGTAATAATTTCATTTGATAATTTAGATGACACATATGTAAAATACGAAAATAGCTCGTTTAGTGATATCGTTTCTATTTCTCCTGAGTTTAAACCAATAGTTGCAGATTTACTAAATATAATTTATTAGCATTTTTTCTTAATTTAATAGATTTGCTTTTGATTATAATCCTTTTGTTTTTCTAATGTATACTACTCTATTACAATTTCATTTAAAGTTCTATGTTTCGTTCAAGTTACAAAAAGTTACATTTTTTTATCTTTACAAGTTTAATATCTTTGATATAATTTTTTTATAATAAATTTGAAAGGTAGGATGCATATGTTAAAACTCAGGTATAACAAATTAATTACTACTTTGTTTATTTTTCTTATATTATTTGCTTTTTTTATTCCGAATGTAGCTTTAGCTAATCATGCATTTTCATGTGGCGGAGATTATGGTAATTTTTCGACATGGAATGATGCTATATCAGCTGCTAATTATTATGCTACAATGGGATATAGTTCATTTTATAGTACTGACCCTAGTTATTCTACTCTTAATGGTAATTTCAGTGATGGTTGGAGGAGATTGCACAGTGATATATTATTTTTCTCTTCTCATGGAAATTCAAACGGAGTATATTTTCCAGATTCTTCTCTTGTAGTTTCAAATGGAAATTCTAGCAGTGTATATACTAAAAATGTTAATTGGGATTATGTACGATTAGTTGTTTTTGGAGGTTGTGAAACAGCTGCTGGCACATATAATATTACAAATGATACTCATGATAGAAAAGTAGAAGTTTCTATCGGTTGGCAACGAACTATAGGAAATATTTCTCATTCTCAGTGGTTAAATCGCTTTAATTCTAAAATAAATAGCGGTGCTACAATTGGTGAAGCAGTAGACTATGCACATAGTTTTACCTATAACGACCCAAATGTCAAAAGAATTGTTAGAAGAGGTTCCGAAAATTTAAGATTAAGACTTACTAGAGCCTTTAGTGTTGATGAATTTTCATCTAATTCCAATTCTAAATTTGAAAATAATTTAAAACCTTTAGAAAAATTAAACACAATAAATTTAAATAATAAAAAGATATTGTTTAATAGTAACAATGATATAGACAATATTGTAAACGTTATAAAAGGAAACAATCCTTCTTTCAATAAAGATGATTACAATATTGATGTTATAGAAACTTCTTATGATAATGATTTTACAATAGACATTTATCTATTAGGAAGTAACAATAGCATAACAAATTATGGATATACTGTAAATGTTTCTGACAATATAGTAACAAGTATTGTAGATAATACTTATGATATTAATCAAGTTAATATTTTAAATTCTAATAGTAGTGTAACAAATGAAATTGAGAACTTAGCAAAATCCGAAGGATTAGATAATTTAAAAAATAACTTAAAACCTGAATATCAAGATAACTGTAAAATATTAGATCAAACTACAAGTATTCATCAAGATTTAAAAAATAATTCAACATATATAGTTGTATTAACTCATTATACATTAGATGGCGAAAGTTCTGCTGTAGACGAATATTTATATTATTTATAAGAAATTCAATCAAAAAAACACCGTTTGGTGTTTTTTTGACTTGTATATGATTACCTTTTAATATATAAGCTCTTATTTTCTATCTTTAATATAATCGTATTTATTACAGTTTTTATATTAGGCTTTTGTATATCATAATTATTAAAATATTCTTTTATTGTGTTTTCTTCACAATTATAATACATGGCTTCTGTTGCTCGAATCACATTACTTTTTATGCTTCCTATTTTTTTATTATATTTTCTTGCAATTATAGGATATATATCTTTATTCATATTTACTATTACATTAGAATATTTTGTATAAACAATATATATAATATCTTCTAAATATTGTGTTCCTTTATGAGAAAAATTATATCTTAAATAATGCAATTCATTTTGAATATTTAATTTTAATATTTTTCTCTTTTCAAAATAATTTTTTTCCAAAATTATTTTATTTATAGTGTTACATAATTCACATATTTTTGTTTGCTGTGATAATATAGTATAAACCATTTCATTTATTATATATTTTTTTTCAACATAGTTCTTATCTTTCAATTTTATTATAAGACTTTTTTTGTATTTTTGCCTTTTTTTTGGCATAATTTTATCTAAGTTTAAAGCAATATTACGCAACGGCATCTTTAAATTTAATAATATTATGTCAATTTTTTCATCATTATTTAAAGTTCTTATCGCATCATTAATGTCCGTTGATAGCTTAATTACTCTTATATCGTCCGAGATTCGATTTATATGTGTCATTATCTTATTAGCTTCATAAATATTATCGTCTATAATAAATACATTTACCATTTTTATTACCTCTATATTATTAGAGTTAAAAATGATTATAAACGTTTCAAAATTTAATAAATATATGTAAATATTTTATATTTATGAGACTTATATTCTATCTTTTTAATCTATCAAATCACTAATTTACCTTTGCAAAAAGTTTAGCATGTCCCCAAAAACTACTACTTATAAAAAGTTTTTTATAGAATTTTTCTTTTGTTCATCTAATTCATTGTCGTTATAAATCATCCATTAATACTTTATAAGCAGTTTTTTCTTTCATTGCGTTGCTTATAAATCTACTAATTAATAAAATACTTACGGTCATAATATCTATTAACAATATCATAAATTTAGTTTTTTAGATATTTTCCTCTTTTTTAGATTTTCAAAAAATAATAAAATATTTTTATATTTTGGTATATTCTATTTCAAGTATTATTAAAGTAAAATATATTCACAAAAGGTTTAAAAAATTTAACACTTTCACAACTGGCTTGTTTCTAATTATCAAATAACTCTTTTACTTATTTATGTTATGATAATAATTATCAATTTGTATTTTGAGTTTTTGTGTTAGTTCATTTGTTAAATCTTCAGAATCTTTCATTTGTAAATATTTTTCTATAACATCTTTGGGAAAAATACTATAATCACTATAGGACTCTATATCTTCAGTATTTATACTATTTGAGCTAATAACTTCTCCGTTCTTTATATGTAATTTTATATAGCTTTGTATAAAAATTGTTAAGTTTTAATACTTGATTTTCTATATTGTAGTTAGCAATTAAAACAACTATATAAAGGTCTGTATTTTCTCCATTTTCAATTTCTTCAATTTTGCTTGTTGAAATAAATGTTTCTAATTTTTCTTTTTCTAATAAGTGATTTATTAGAAATTCACTATCTCCAACTAATTGCATTTTTGGTGGCAAAGTCATATAAAAAAGAATATAATAGCCTACAAATAAACCCAAAATTATTGCGACTAACATTATAAGTATAGTTAAAAGATATTTTTTTTTCATATTTTTCCCCTTTTATTTTCCCATAATTTATTTCATATTAATTTTACTATTTTATCTTGTAAAATGCAAACTATCGTTTTATTATAACATATTACTCAATCTTTTTTAACTCTTTTTTGGTATAATTATAATTTAACAGTATAAATAATAAACCGAAATAAAATACCAATAAAATTATACTAGTAAAAAAAATGAACCCTGTCATATTTTTATCTTCTATCATATATAAGTTCGATGCATTATCTATTTTTGTATTCTCTTCTTTTAGATAATTTATTTCATATTGTTGGAAATAAATTATATCAAAATCCCTTACCGTATCTGCCCATCTGTTTGTTTTTAAAAATAATATATATGAATCACTTGGCAATCCTAATTCTAAATTTAAATTTTCATTTTTAAAAAACATAATAACATAATCTTTGATGCACCATTTAAAGCTAATTATTATTAAGGTAACAATCAAAATAAATATTAGTATATTTATAAATATACTTACAAATTTTTTCATTCAATCTCCTTTTCATATTTTGAACTGGTTTTGTCTAAAATAGATTTTATGCTATATAATTCTTATTTTTATAATTCTATATAACAATATTTCTCTAATAATAAAAAACCGCATAAATTCAAGAAATAACTATTCCATTTTGGGTATAATCTTATATTTTATTATAAATATACAAAATAGTAATATTATAAAATAGGGCAATGAACATTTGATAAAAGCTTCTCCTTTTCCATTATGTTCTCTTACAAATTCAGGAGATACACCTATTTCTATACTTTTATAAAACAAACTTGGAAAATATTGCATAATTTTAACTTCATTATTTTCCATGTTATAATCAGCTTCTAGAGTGATTATACTAAAATTTCCTATACTATATATTCCTTCATTTCTTAATGCTTTTCTATTTTTATTATTACACCACATTACACTATCATAATGTAAATATATTGTAAACAGTGCCTGAAATATTCTAATAATTGCTATGCTAACTATTAGAATTATAAAGATTATCAAAACAAAATATTTTATTTTTTTTACATTTTCCTTCATATTTTCCCCTTATTAATTTTACTATTTTATCTTGTAAAATGCAAACTATATAAACTACTTATTTTTCTTAATCTACAATCAATTCAATATTTTTACCCAAATTTATAGTCGGCATAGTAATATACTCTTTTTATAGCCCGCAACAGAAGTTGGCTAAAGTGGAAAAATTTGACTTTATGTTACAATTTGGCATAATTATACATATTGGAGGGGATTTGATGAAAAGAAGTATTGTTATAGCAATTTCTATAATAATTTTATTTATACTCATTTTTGCAATAGTTTTAATTTTTATAGTAAAACACAAAGAAACTGCAGATACTCAAGAATCTGATACAAGTATAGTTTCACATTATAATAGTCCTGTTATTCCAGAGGGATTCCATTCAATTGATACAGAAACTGCAAAATGGAATAAATTAGAAGATGGAACTATAGAGGGATGGAATTCAGGATTAGTAATAGAAGATAGTATTGGAAATCAATTTGTTTGGATTCCTGTCAACTTAGATTTTCCTGAAGACGCTGTTTATAGAACTGTAAATCAATATAAGAAAGATGAATTAGATATAAATAATATAGAAGATATGCAAATTATCAGATATGGAGGTTTTTATATTTCCAGATATGAAGCTGGTGTACCTGATTCATTACAAGGCATAACTGATAATATTAGTGAAAAAACTAATGATATTCAAGGAATTCCAGTAAGCAAAAAAGGAATTATCCCTTGGAATTACATTAGTCTAAAAAATGCAAAGAAAAATGCTGAAAGTATGTATTCATCTCAACATTTAAGTAGTGGACTTCCAACATTGAAACAAAGAGATTTTATTGCATTTTGGCTTTTATTATGTGGATACGATTTATATGATATATATGTTGATAGTTCCCCTATTGGTAATTATTCAAATGTAAATTTTGAGTTTACAGGTTATTATTCAGAGGATTATGGTAAAAGCTATAAATTTGGAGAAAATCATTTAAAAGCTGGCAGCAATATGATTTTATCTACTGGTGCAACAGATAGAAATATGACCAATAATATATATGATTTAGCCGGAAATGTATGGGAGTATAGTAATAATTATTTTCCGCCAGATTCTCCAGATGATATTAAGGGATATATTTGCTATGGTGGTCATTTTGATAATATTGGTTCTTATAATTTATCTGCAGATGCTTTGAAAAACGTTGTTCCTCTTGAAAAAGTCGGATTTAGAATTGTGCTTTATCAGAAATAAAATATTTTATAGTTTGTGGAAGTACACTTAAAAATGAATTAAATAAAGGAGAAAATCAATATTTCAGATTTTCCCCTTTTATTAATGATTAACATACCATAAATGCTGTGGACATTAATGCTTTTTTTCTATATCTTTTGAAATGCTTTTATCGATGGCGTTATTAACTCTTTTTCTTCATTTGACAATTCTTTATTATTGTCAAAATCTAATTTCAATAAATGTGAATTATTATATTTAAAATACGCTATCCAATCAAAATCTTTCAAATTCTCTATCTTAGTTGTATTTAATTTTTCCATTATTATCTACACCTCATATATTGTAAGTATTTACACATATCACTTCAAAGCTATATATAGATAATTACTAATCTATTTTATAAACTCTATAAAATAGTAACCATTAAAATCACTAATTTTATTTAACTCATCAAAAGTTAATTTAAAACTTCGTGGTGATTCAAATACTTTACTTTTACATTTCGTAATATAATAATTAAATTTTAAATTTTTATTTTCTAATTCATCATTTATCTCATTTATTGTCCCTTTCGTTTTTACAACTAATACTACACGGTAAGTTGAATAATTCCCATTTCCTCCCGAATCGCCTATACTACTTTCTATTGCAATTTTTTCTATATTCTCCGATAATTCAATGTTATCTACTTCACGTTCAAATTCTTTTAATCCTGTATTAAAATATATAATAATACAAATTAATATTACAATTATCACTATGGATATTTTAATTATTAAATTTTTATTTTTCATATTTTCCCCTTATTAATTTTACTATTTTATCTTGTAAAATGCAAACTGTTAACTAAAAAGAGGAGAAGTGCAGTATCACTGCACTTCTTCTAAGACGGTATTTCGCCTAATCAACTCATATTTTAGGTTGATAAGGAATTCAATTGCTTGCTTTTTCTCGGTTCGCCCAAGGCTCAGACCTTTTAGAATATTTCTAAAACGCTGTCTCTCGCTAAAAAGTAACGGACTACGTGGAATGCTGTATGCGATAAATTCTTGAATTTTATCTGTCTCCTTTTCTCCGATAGTTTCCATTGGGGTGATAAGCTTTTCCGCTCTTGCTATTGACCGTAAGAGCATGTTTCTCTGTTTCTCGAACTCTGCATTAGTTTGGTCAATAATACCCATCTTTCTCTATACTCCCTCTTTAATAGAAGTTCGTGAAATATTTTTCACGTAATATTTATTATAACAAATTTCTTTTAATTTTTCAACTTTTTCTTTATTTTATGCTTAAAATGGTATATAATATAGGCTAGTTATTGTTTACGAAAGATGTTTTATAGATAATAAATGAACAATATAATTATTCATTTATATAGATAATTATTTATTAAGATTGGAGTTTGATACTATGGCTTATAATTTTAAAGAGATTGAAAAAAAGTGGCAAGACAAATGGGATGAAGAAAAAACTTTTAAAACTGATGCTTGGGATTTTTCTAAACCTAAGTTTTATGCATTAGACATGTTCCCTTATCCATCTGGACAAGGCTTGCATGTTGGACACCCAGAAGGTTATACTGCAACAGATATTATTTCTCGTATGAGAAGAATGCAAGGTTATAATGTACTTCACCCAATGGGATGGGACGCGTTTGGACTTCCAGCTGAACAATATGCTATTAAAACTGGAAATCATCCAGAAAAATTTACTAAGAAAAACATAGAAACTTTTAAAAAGCAACTTAAAATGCTTGGTTTCTCATTTGACTGGGATAGAGAAATTTCTACTTGTGACCCAAGCTATTATAAATGGACACAATGGATATTTAAACAACTATATAACGACGGTTTAGCAGAGTTAATAGAAATGCCTGTTAACTGGTGTGAAGGTTTAGGTTGTGTTCTTTCAAACGACGAAGTTATAAATGGAAAAAGTGAAAGAGGCGGATTTCCTGTTGTTCGTAAAAATATGAAACAATGGGTTATGGATATTCAAGATTATGCCGAAATACTTCTTTCTGGATTAGATGACTTAGATTGGCCTGAATCTACTAAAGAAATTCAAAGAAACTGGATTGGAAAGTCTGTAGGAGCAGAAGTTACTTTCAAAGTAGCAAATTCTGATAAGCAATTTACAGTATTTACTACAAGACCAGATACTTTATTTGGTGCTACTTATTGTGTTCTTTCTCCAGAGCATGAATTAGTAGATGTTCTTACTACTCCAGAATTCAAGCAAGCTGTAGAAGAATATAAAGCCATGGCAGCTGCTAAGTCTGACTTAGAAAGAACAGAGCTTAATAAAGAAAAAACAGGTGTATTTATTGGAGCTTATGCAATTAATCCTGTAAATAACAAAGAAATTCCTATTTGGATTTCAGATTATGTACTTTCAACATATGGTACAGGTGCTATTATGGCAGTACCTGCACATGACGAACGTGATTATGAGTTTGCTACAAAATTTGGTATAGATATAATCCCTGTTTTAGAAGGTGGAGATATTTCTAAAGAGGCATTTACAGGAGACGGTATTCATATAAATTCTGAATTTTTAAATGGTTTAGGAAAGCAAGAAGCAATAGATAAGATGGTTGCATGGCTTGAAGAAAATAAAATTGGTACTAAAAAAGTTAATTATAAACTTCGTGAATGGATTTTTGCAAGACAACGTTACTGGGGCGAGCCAATACCTATAGTATTTACAGATGATAATAAAATACATGTTTTAGCAGATGAAGATTTACCTTTAGTCCTTCCGGAGCTTGAGGATTATGCCCCATCTAAAACAGGTGCATCACCTTTGGATAAAGCTACAGATTGGGTAAATACAACATTTGATGGTAAACCCGCAAAAAGAGAGACTAGTACAATGCCAGGTTCTGCTGGTTCTAGTTGGTATTTCTTAAGATATATAGATCCACATAATGACAAAGAAATTGCAGACCCAGAGCTACTAAAACATTGGATGCCTGTTGACCTATATGTTGGTGGTCCAGAGCATGCTGTAGGTCACTTACTATATTCAAGATTTTGGAATAATTACTTATATAATAAAGGAATTGTATTTACAAAAGAGCCATTTCAAAAACTTCGCCATCAAGGTATGATTTTAGGTACTAATGGCGAGAAGATGAGTAAATCTAAAGGAAATGTTATAAATCCAGATGATATGGTAAGAGAATATGGTGCAGATGCTTTAAGATTATACGAAATGTTTATGGGTCCTATAGATGCTGCTAAGCCTTGGGACATTACCGGAATTGAAGGAACAAAGAAATTCTTAGATAGAATTTGGAGATTATATGTTGAGTCAGATAAAATTTCTAATAAACCTAATGCTAACTTAGATAAAATATATAATTACACTGTAAAAAAGGTTACAAATGACTATGAGAATATGTACTTTAATACAGCAATTAGTCAAATGATGATTTTTATAAACACAGTTTATAAAGAAGACTCTCTTCCTGTTGAATATGCAGAAGTTTTTTTAAAATTATTAAATCCTGTTGCTCCACATATTACCGAAGAATTATGGAACAAATTAGGGCATGAACATACAATTGCATATGAAAAATGGCCTGAATATGACGAAACTAAAATAGTTGAAGACGAGGTAGAAATTCCTGTACAAATTAATGGAAAAGTAAAAGCAACTATTAGTGTTCCTGTAGATTTAACAGAAGCTGAAATTAAAGAAATAGTACACAAAAATGAAAATATTTCTAATCTTACAAATGGAAAAACAATTGTAAAAGAAATATATGTAAAAAACAAAATCTACAACATAGTTGTTAAATAAATTGTTAAATTCAAATACACCTAAAATAATTATATACTTTAGGTGTATTTTTAATTGCTATAAAAAAATACGATTTTAATTGGATTTTCTAAAATCTACTATTTTGTAACAATTTTGTAACAAAATAGTCATAATAATTTAATGATATTTTAAACAAAAGTGTTGTATAATATACAAAGAGAATTACTAAGGAGAAATGGGTTTTATGAGTATTGAAAAGGATTTAAAAAAAGAAGGAATTGAAGTAATTAACAAACTAGACACATTAAGTGTAAATTCATTAGCTAGTTCAGTTGCAAATAAGTTATGCAAAACATTTCCTAATGAACATTTTGTTTATCAAAATTTGTTTATTAACTTATCTAGATTACCTATGTATGTAGCAAAAATACCAGAAGGTTTAGCAGAAGCTAATTATTTTTACAAAAATTCTTCTGTTTATTTCAAAGATGGTTTGACTGTAGATGAATTAGAAAAATTTGCAATTCATGAGTTTATACATCATATTCAAGAAATAAAAGATAGTAAAGGTAACCTTGTAAGACTTGGTCTTTGCGAAATAGGAGATTTTAAAACATATGGCTTAGGTCTAAACGAAGCTGCTGTTCAACTTGCATCTTCTAAGGCTTTAGACCAAAAAGAAGATGTAGTTAAATATTATGGAATATCTTTGCCTACAAATAGTCCTATTTATTATCCTATTATTTGTAACTTATTAGAGCAATTGGTATATATTACAGGCGAAGATGTTTTATGGGACAGTATGTTTAATTGTACAGATACATTTAAAGAAAATTGCATTGAATTATTAGGTGAAAATAACTTTTTAAAAATTCAAGACAATTTTGATAAAATTTTAGACATAGAAGAAAAAATAATTACTTTAAACAATAATTTAATGAATAATGATTTAGATGAAGCAAAATCGCATAAATTAAATGTAAAAATAGAAAACTTAAAAGCCAAATTAAAAGAAACTTTCTTTAATACTCAAAACTTAATATTCTCTTCTTATTTTGATAGAGAATTTAATAAAATCCATACTACAAACGAGATAGATTTATACAGAATGGAATTATATAACTATAAAAATTACCTTGGTATATCAGAAGATTATAATGCTTTTAATGACTACTATATTAACAAAATGATTGCATTAGATGAAAGATATACACAAATAATAAACAATGTTGCATTAGTTCCTATAAAAACTTCTGCATGGAGCAGATTATTTAGTGCAATTAAAAAATTGTTTGGACTTAACGCCGATAAAAGTTATAATTATGAAGATAAATAAATATTAGTTTTAAAATTGTAATTCTACTAGAAATAATAGATACTAAAAAAGCACTTAATTTTAGTTTTATACCTAAATTAAGTGCTTTTTTATACATAAAATCTTTTCATATTATATATAGTTTTTAATAATATACTTTGTTTACTATTTAGTTTCTTGTATTCGCTTTATTTATTTCTTATTTTCTATATCACTTTTAAGATAATATATTTAGTTCAAATAATCTCTTATTTTTTCTGCTGCATTTCTTCCATCTCTTGCTGCCCACGCTACTGTTGCTGTACTTCCTACTAAATCTCCTCCTGCAAATACCTTATCTATTGAAGTCTCGTAATTTTCATTTATTTTTACATATTTCTTTTCTGTTAGTTCCACATTTTCTTTTTTCAAATTTTCCTCTTCTGTTTTTGCTCCAACTGCCATAATTACATAATCTATAGGCATTTCATAATTACTATTTGGAATTTCTACAGGTGATAGTCTTGTTTCTCCTTCTTTTTGTACTAAATTCATTTTAATGCATTCTATCTTTTCTACTCTATCTTTTCCAAGAACTTTTTTAATATTAGTTTGGAATAAAAATTCTACACCTTCCTCTTTTGCATCTGCAATTTCTTTTCTTTCTGCTGGCATTTGTTCTTCTGCTCTTCTGTATATTACTTTTACACTTTTTGCACCCATTCTGTTTATTGTTCTTGCTGCATCCATTGCAACATTACCTCCACCTATAACTGCTACATTTTTATTTGTATAATCTGGATGATTTCCTATTTCTAGTAAAGTATTTGCCCCATATACTCCATTTAATTCTTCTCCTGGTATTTTCATTCCTGTTGGCACATTTGCTCCTATTGCTAGATATATTGCATCATATTCTTTTTTTAAGTCATCTAAATATAAGTTTTTTCCTAATTCCATCCCATATTTTACATCTATACCTAAATTTAATATTTGTGCTATTGTTTTATCTAATATGTCTTTATTTAACCTAAATTCAGGAATTCCTCTTCTTAATATTCCTCCTAAAGAATTATAGTTTTCAAAAATTGTAACATCTATTCCATACTTTCTTAAGAAAGCTGCACATGTAAGCCCTGATGGTCCGCTTCCTATAACAGCAACTTTTTTTACTTTATTTATATTATTTGTTTCTTCTTCATATGAGATTTCGTTTTCTTTCTTATTAGTTAAAATTTCTACACCATCTTTATATGGTCTTTTCATTTCCTTTTGCCATGCTTCTTTTAAACTATTTTCATTTTTTAAAGTTTCATCTGCTATGTAAGCTTCGATTTTTCCTATTGATACAGGCTCTCCTTTTATTCCTCTTACACATTTACCTTGGCATTGTTTTTCATGTGGGCAAATTCTCCCGCAAATAGCTGATAGCACTGTAGTTTCCGATAAAATTCTATATGCTTCTTTTAAATTTCCCTCTTTAGTTAATTTTATAAAAGTTGGGATATCATTGTTTAATGGACATCCTTTTACACTACATGGCTTAACTGGGCAGTTTAAACAATATTCTGTATATTTTTTTATATCGTCACTCATTTTAATTTCTCCTCATTCTATATAATATGCTTTTTTAACTATATTATTTATATTAGCACATGTCAAGTTTTTGACCATCTGTTCTTATAAATTTATACAATAAAAGGTTACTATATAAATTTATAAATAGTAACCTTTTTTATTATATCTCTTTATATTTTTCTACTACTTCTTTTAAATCTCTCCAAAACTCTATTTTCTTATTTTCATCTCTAAGAAGCGCAGCAGGATGCCATGTTGGCATATATATTATTCCATTTTTCTCTATCCACTTTCCTCTTGTTGCTGTAATTCCATATTCATTTCCAAGAATATTCTTTAGTGCTGTACTACCAAGCAACACAATTATTTTTGGTTTAACAAGTATTACTTGATTTCTTAAGTAATCTAAGCAAGCCTTAGCTTCATCCGTTTCTGGCACTCTATTTCCTGGAGGTCTACATTTTACTACATTTGCAATATAAACTTTGCTTCTATCTATTCCAAGCCCTTGAAAAGCTTTATTCATAAGTTGACCAGCTCTTCCAACAAAAGGTATACCTTCCTTATCCTCGTCTGCACCAGGTCCTTCTCCAATAAACATCAAATCAGCTTCTTTATTTCCTTCTCCAAATACAATATTTCTTCTTCCAGTACATAATTTACATTTCTTACAATTTATTATACTATTCTCTAAATCTTCCCAATTATTGTACATCTCTTACTCCTTGTTGTAACTACATTTACTTCCATTATTATATAAATAAAGCACAAATAAGTCAATTATTTATTTTGGAAATTAGGGACAGGTCATTTCTTCCCGATTTGGGAAATTAGGGACAGATCACGTTTATAAATTTGCAGAAAACAGGTTTAACTATATATAATTTACAAAAAAGAGTAGTATTTTTAGTGAAACAAGGTCTTAAAATTTGTGTTCACACAAATTTTAAGTAGCTGTGCGTCCGCAGTTGAACGGAAAAATACTACTCTTTTTTATTTTATATTTTGGTATTTTATATTTAATTATATAAATTGTTAGTGATCTGTCCCTAATTTCCCAAATCGGGAAGAAATGACCTGTCCCTAATTTCCAACGCAAGGTTCTAATAATTGAATTTTAACTTCGTTATTTGTATTAATCTCAGCCATTGTTCCTATTGGAATAACTGTTTTTCTATCTATATGACCGAAGTTGTTTGATTTTATAATAGGGAATTTATATTCATTTCCTATAGTATCTAGCAATATTTTTTCTATTGCTATACTTCCATCATAATTGCCAAGCCATATACCTTTTATTCTTTCAAATATTCCGTTTTGCTTCATATGGTAAAAGTAGTTACTTACTAATGCTGGTGGTGTTTCTAAAAATAGTTCTTCTATAAATACAATTTTGTCTGTAAAGTCTATACTATATTTTCCGGATACCATTTCGTTTAATAAGCTTAAGTTTCCTCCTACCAATATTCCTTTTGCTTTACCTTCTTTTATGGTTTTATATTCATCATCTGCTTGTCCTAATGTTAAGCCGCCTTCAACAAACCTTTTTATAACTTCTTCGTATCCATATTGTGTTTGCCAAGATGTTAATGCTTTAAAAGTTGGTCCATTAAATGTTACAACTCCAGTTTGATTATATATATTATTTGTTAATGATGTAGAGTCACTAAATCCACATATGATTTTTGGATGATTTCTTATATAATCATAATTTAAATAGTCAAATACTACGTTTGAGTTAAAGCCTCCACTTATGCAAAAAATTGCTTTTACTTCTTCGTCTTTAAACATTTCGTTTATGTCTTCTGCTTTTTCCTCTGCTGTTGCTCCATATCCTAAAGTATTTTTTAATGCGTTTTTTGCAAATTTTATATTAAATCCTGAAACTTCCATAAGCATAACAGAATTATTTATAACTTCTAAATCTTCTTTAGAAATATCACTAGATGGTGAAATTAACCCTATTGTATCTCCTTTTACTAGTTTTCTTGGTATTCTTGTTTCTAACATATTCTATATCCTTTCTTTTTCTCTATTACTTCCTTCTCAAATATAAATATCTTAAAAAGCTATATAAGTATATTATTATTTTTATATGATGTGCTTAAATTAGTTGCATTAAATGTTTTTATAAAATGTGAGATGCTTTCTTCTTATATAATACATAAATTATTTATATTGTATTTTATAAAATTTATTAATTAACTATTTCAATGCTATTATTCCTACATTTAAGCCATAGTTTGGCTTATCTGCTCTATATGAATGGAATTTATCATTATTACATACTGTGCATAGCTCACAATCTACAATATTTTCTTCTTTTAATCCACAATCTTTTAACATTTGTTTATTAATTTTTGTAGTGTCTATATTGTATTTTTGTTTTTCTCCATCCGTTCTTCCTTTTTCTATTATACCTTCGTATTTAAAAGTATTTTCAAATAGTTCTTTAACGTCCTCATCTACTTCAAAATGACATTTTCTAATACTAGGACATATACAGCATATTATATTTTCTGGTTTACTGCCATAAGTTTCTTTCATTTTATTTACAGTCTCTACTGCTATTTTTTTTGCAGTTCCTCTCCATCCAGAATGAACTGAAGCTATAGCATTTTTTTCTGGGTCATACATTAGCAGTGACGTGCAATCTGCAGATTTTGATGCTAGTACAAATCCTTTTTGGTTTGTTATTAATCCATCTATATCTTCTAAACTTTCATTTCCATTATTTATTATAGCAATGTTTTTGGTATGGTCTTGCTCTGCCATTATAAATTTACTGCTATCTAAATTTAGCTCATTGCAAATGCTTTTTATACTTTCTTGCTTTATTGGTGATACTCCTCTAAAGTTTAGGTTTTCTTTTAAAGTATAGCAGTGTGTAATGTTTTTATATTGAAGTAATCTTTTAAATTGCATATACTTTATGCCATTACTTTCTTTTATAATAATTTCGTTGCTTTCTATTCTAATCCCTCCTATAATCTATTTTTTATTTCTTCTAAAATATCTGCCTTTTCTTTGTTTGGTATATAGTTATACTCATTATTTGCCATTCTATTGTCAAAATTGCATATGGATTTATAGCTACAATATTCACAAGGAGTGCTTTTCTTTTTTATACTATAATATGGCTTTATATTTATGTTTCCTGTTAATATACTTTCTGAAATTTGTTTTAATAGTTTTATTGTATATTTTTGTAGTCTTTCAAATTGCTCTCTATTTACAGAGTTTGGCTTATCAGACAAGTTTCCTTCTTTGTTTATATAAGCTGGTATTATTTGAGAATTTCCACTTTCTAAAGTCTTGTCCATTTTCTTTACAATATTTACATCTGCTAAAATTAAACCATTCATTTTAAATTGCTTTTTTATTTCTTCTTCTATTTGCTCTTCTGTTAATTTTTTGCTAGATTTAATTATTGGTTCTATTAAGCTAAAATATAATGCTCCTGCTGGCTTTGTTCCTTCTTTTTCACACATAGCATCAACATATGTTAATAACTGTAGTTGCAAGCCTGCTTCTACTTCGTTTAAGTCTATATTTTTTATAGATGATTTATAGTCAATAATTCTTATATAGTTTCCATCTTCTGTTTTTGCAATGTCTACTCTATCTATTTTGCCAGTTATTTGAACTTTTTTTCCATCTTCTAATTCTATTTCTATTGGATCATATTGTTTTCCTTTTTTAAATTCAATTTCATGACCTAATACCTCAAAGTCGCTATATTTCAAACTATTAACTATGTACTTCATAGACATTTTTATTGCTTTTCTTAGTCTCTTTACTAATATTACGTATTTTTTCATCATTGTAAATATATAATTTTTCTTTAAGTTAAGCTTTTCGTCTATTATTTGGTCAATTATATTATTTATTTCATTTTCATCTATTGTTTTAATAGAAATTTGTTGTTCCTCAATTTTATAGAAAAATTCATCTATTACTTCATGCATAAAAGTTCCAGTATCTATAGGCTGTATTTTTGCAGTTTCTTTATCCGCTAATTTCAAGCCATATTGTAAATAATACGAAAACGGACATGCACTATACTTTTCTAATTGTGATATGCTTGTAGTTAATGTATCCCCGTACAATTTTTGAATCTCTTTTTTATTTATTTTTTCAGGAATATTAGTATAATTTAATGATTTTAGACTGTTTTCTAATCTACTTCTATCGTTTTTCATATAATAATTAAATACATTAAACCAGATGCTATCTATTTGCTTGCCATCTCTATATTCTTGTAATTTTGTAAGAAGTTCCTCAAATGTTGTTTCTTTTAAAAGAATTTCGCTTTTCTTTTCTATTATGTCACTTTCTTCTTGTATATTTTTATAAATTTTCTTTATTTTATTAATTAGTATAGATGCTCTCATTGCTTTACCATCTATATCTGATGATGAATATGATAAATATAAGTTTTCCTCTGCTGTTGTAAAGGCTTTATATATATTAAAATTATCATCATATAGTTTTTCTTCTGTGCCTTTTGCGAGTTCTAAGCCTTCACTTTTTAATTTTTCTCTATCATTGTCATTAAAAAATCCTTCCTGTTTATAACTACCTGGAAATACTCCATCATTTAAACCTATTATAAATACACTTCTTACTTTATGGCTACGTGAACGATCTACATCTCCAAATATTACTTGGTCTTTGGTTCCTGGTATAGCTCCAAGTCCACTATTTTTTAAACCTGTTTTTAATATATTTGTGTATTGCTCAAATGTTACGTTTTCTTTTCCCAGAACCATTGTTATTTCATCAAATACATTCATTATTACTTGCCAGCTAGTCTCATATTGTTTTGCAAGTTCTGGTTTTTCTTCTTTTTGGAATTCATTTATCTTTTTTATTATTATCTTATCAATTTCTTGATTTATTAAAAAATTGTATATGCTTTCTGTAATATTCTTTACATTTTTTACTTTCATTAAACTATTTTTTAAGTGTAATAGTGGTTTTACTATTTTTTCTCTTGCATAATTAATTTTTTCTATTTGCTCTTGTGTTTCCGAATAAAAATTCCAATCGCTATTGTACCATTTACTACCCTTTATATTCCATCTTAAACAATAGTTTTCTAGGTCATATAATATATCTTCATCTATATCTACTAATCCTGTTTTTAAATATGAAAACATTGTTTCATAAGACCAATTTTTAGCAAAAATATCTAGAAGAGAAATAATGTATTTTACTAATATGTTTTTGTTTAAATCCTGCTTTTCGTCTATAAAAACAGGTATAGAATATTTGTTAAATATTGCTTTGCATAAGCTTGAATATGTTTCTATGTTTTTTGTTATAACAGCTATTTCTTTATATTTATAGTTTTTATCTTTAACTAGTCTTGTTATCGTTTTAGCAACCTGTTCTATCTCAGAATATGGGTTATTTGCTAAAAATAAATTTATGTTCTGTACGTTTTCTTCATATTTGTTATATGGAACTGCATATATATTTTTTTCTAAATGCACAAGTTCTTTGTTCTTAAATCTATATTTATTTTCTAATTGTACTGGTTCTTCTATGTTTATATTTTCTTCTTTTGCAATATCATATATTTTATTTAAAGTTACCTTATTATTGTAAAAAATATCTATGTCTGGTTCTTTGTCTTGCTCTATTTTATCAGTACACACTGTTATTGTAACTTGCTTACAAATATGAATTAGTTTTCTTATTATCTCATATTCTTGTGTAGTAAAACCAACAAATTCATCTATATATATTTCTGAGTTATAAAATTCTTTTACTTTCTCTATTTTGTCTGCTAAAATTGTTAATAAATCATTTTCATCTATATAATTGTTTTCTATAGCTTTATTGTATAAATCATAAATTTTATACATATCTTGCATCTTCAATTTTAAATATGTATCATCTATATTATTAATATTTTTCTCTATCACTTGTGGAGTTATATTGTGTTTTTTAAACTCTGTAATTTGAGTTAAAACTGTATCTATATTTTGTTCATTTTTACCAATAAAATTTAGTTTTTTCTTTTCGCTATCTAGTACATTATATACGAGCATTGCTTTTCCGCTATTTGTGAGATTTGTTTTAGTTCGTCCTCCTTCTGAATTTATTACTCTATAAGCCATACGATTAAATGTAAGTACTTCTGCATTTACAACTGCTTGCTTTCCTACTGCGGTTAATAGTTTTTCTTCTGCTGTAAAAGAAAACTGCTCAGGAGTAATAATATATATATTATTATTTCTATCTTGTTTTAGTTTTTCTGAAATTTCGTTAAATATATATGAACTTTTTCCTGTACCAGATACTCCATATACTATTCTTAAACTCATCTATAACTCCTTTATTTAGTTTTTATTCTTCTAATCTTATTTGTTTTATTTTTATTATATTTTAACTTTTTATTTTGCTTTTCGTTCTTTTTATAGTCATTTAATAATATTTCACAATCTAGCATATGTTTTGTTATATTTATAACATACTTTTTATGCTTCTCTCTTCCAATAAAATAAATATTGCTGTGCTAATCCTGCTAAATCTCCATATTTTTCTTTTGCAAGTTTTTCTATTTCTCTTTTATTTACTTTAGTCTCATCAGGATTTTTTATATAAAGGTCGTTCATTACTCTTCTTACCCAAACATCTATTGGAAACACTTCAAATCTTTTTAAAGTTGAAAATAGTAGAATACAATCTGCAACTTTTGGTCCAACTCCTGGAAGAGTGAGTAATGTTTCTCTTACTTTTTCTGTGTCTTTTTCATTTTCTAACTCTTTTAAATCCACTTCTTTATTTAATATTTTTCTTGTTGTTTCATATACTCTAACATCTCTAAAACCAAGTCCTAGTGCTCTTAAGTCTTCAACACTTGCTTTTGCTAATTCTTCTACTGTTGGAAAAGTATAGTATTTATTTCCATTCCATTCTATTTCTTTTCCATATTTTTTAGATATTCTATTTATTATTCCTTTTATTCTTGGAATATTGTTATTAGCGGAAACTATAAATGATATAATTGTCTCCCATAAGTCTTGGTTTAATATTCTTATTCCGCTTCCATAAACAACACTTGTTTTAACATTATTGTCTATTTTTGATAACTGTTCTTTTATTTCTTCATAATTTCTTTCTAAATCAAAATAGTCTATGCAAATTTCTCTTATATCGCCTTTACAAATTCCTTTAAATATTACTGTGTTGCCTTCTTTTTTTACATTCATTACATTTCCTTTAAAGACCCCCGTATAGCTTCCATCTGGTTGTGCATCCCATCTAAAGCATTGTCCGCAGTCAAATATGTGTACAGGTTCAAATGATTTTATATTATCTATTTTATATATTTGTTCTTCCATTTTTAGTGTATGTTCCTTTCTTAAAATATAAATCTTAGTCTCTATATCTCTTTTATCATTAGCACTATTATATATTATACAAGTTCATTTATCAAGGCATAAAACCACATGTTATTACAGTTATTATTTTTAGATGTTAATTTTCCAATAAGTGAAAATATATTTAATTTATCCATTAATCTATTTTACTCTTTTAAAGCCTTTTCCCCATGTTTCTCTTGCATTAGCTGTAATAATAAAAGCTTTTGGGTCTATTTCTATAGCTAGCATTTTTATTTTAGCAATTTCGGTTCTCGTTCCCACGCAAAGTAACATCATTCTTTTTTCTCTTGTATACATTCCTTTGGCATAAATAGCTGTACTTCCTCTGTCTAACTCTTTCTCAACTCTTGTAGCAATTTCTTTATATTCTTTTGAAATTATAAACATCATTTTGGTAAAATTTACACCTTCAAAAACAATATCAATCATTTTTCCCATTAAATATATTGCAATTGCAGAATATAGACCTACTTCTATTCTCTTAAAAAATACAACATTTAATAGCACTATTATTGTGTCAACTACAACAATTAATGTAGCTGTTTGAAAATGTGGCTTATATTTTCTTATAACATATGTTAAAAGGTCTGTTCCTCCTGTAGAAGCTGTGGCTCTTAAAACTAAAGCTGTCCCTATTCCATTTAAAATACCACCATATATGCAAGCTAAAAGTTTATCGTTTGTAAAAGCCTGAAAAGTATCTAATAAGTCTATAAACACTGTTAGTAGGAGTGTCCCTATTATAGATTTAAAAAACAATTCTTTACTAATTTTAAAAAACGCTAATATTAAAAGTGGAATATTTAAGAAAAACATAGTAATTCCAAGAGGTAATTTAAATAAATAGTAAATAATTGTTGATATTCCTGCAAACCCTCCAGATGAGAGTTGGTTTGGAAGTAAAAATAAAGATGTACCCATTGCCATAATAAAGCATCCTACTATAATGTAGAAAAAATCTTTACTATATTTTTTTATAATTAACCCTCTTTTTATTTTATCAATTTTCTTTATTTTATTTTTTATCTTAGTGTCAACAATGTGTTTACTAATATTGGCTATGTTTTTTTCTTTTATTTTATCTTTATTATCTTGCATAAAAAATCACCTATTATTTGTAGTATTTACAATAATAGGTAATTTATACTTCTTATTATTTTGTTTGTATTTTATTTTTCTATTTATTGTTGTTAATAAGAAACTTATTTATTAGATTTTTCTTTTTTCTTTGTTTTTCCTAAATAATCATGATTTTCATCTAACAAATCTTCATATGTTTTTAATATCTCTATTTCAAATTTTCCAGGTTTAATATCTTCTTTTGCTTCAACAACTACATCTAAATCATATGTATCTTTTAATTTTATAATATTTTCTTTTTTATGCCCTATAATATTATTTATATTTGTAGAGTTTGCTAAAATCTTTATTTTTACTACTTTTGTATTTATCTTTTTTATATCATCTACTATAGTGTCATACCACATACTTGACTCTACTAGCTGTCTAAAAGCTGGATGATATGGACCTGCTACTACTTGACTGCTATCTTCCTTAGGGTCTGTAATTTCTTCTGTATTTTGAAGTCCTATTCTTATAACTTCTATATTTTTATCATTAAATAGTTTTACAACTTCTTTACATCTTTCCACAGCTTGGTTAATTGATAAAGGTATATAATCACCTTTTTTATACATATCCTCAAGTTCTGTATTTTTTATTACCAAAACTGGATATATTCTTACTATTTTTGGTTTTAATTTTATTAAACTTTTAGCCGTTGTAATTTCATCTAACGCTGTACTTTCTGGCAACCCCACCATCATTTGGTGTCCTAATATAAATCCATGTTTTCTTATAAGTTTAGAAGCTATTTTTACATCCTCGAAAGTATGTCCTCTTTTGCTTTTCGCCAATATATAATTATTAGTTGACTGTACTCCAAGCTCTATTGTTTTTACTTTATAATGTTTTAACCTTTTTAAGATATCTTTATTAATATAATCTGGTCTTGTGGAAATTCTTATACTATTTACTTTTCCTTCTTTTATATATGGTTGAACCGCTTCTAATAAACTATTTTGTATATTCTCATCAATACCAGTAAAACTCCCACCAAAAAAAGCAACTTCTACATATTTATTATCATCTTTAAAATGTTGTAGATAATATTCTATTGTTTCTTTAACATCTTCTTTTGTTACTTGTCTTTGCTCTCCACTTATCTTTTTTTGGTTGCAAAATACACAACAATTTGGACAGCCTAAATTAGGAACAAATATAGGTATAATATACTCTTTCTTCACGTTTTTATCCTCCAAACATTAATTATTTACTCCACATCTCTACCTTTCATATTTTATTTCATCTTTCGTTATATATCTTAGTATATAGATTTTTAGGGTTATTACATCAAAATTAATTAAAGTTTATCTCATTATTAATTCATATTGTCTAAAGCTTTTTTTGCTGCTTCCATTTCTGCTTGTTTTTTTGTTCTGCCTATTCCTTGTGCTAATATTTTACCATTACATTTTACTTCTGCTGTAAATTTTTTATCATGGTCTGGACCTTCTTCTTTTATAATGTCATATTCTATATCTACATTCCCGTTTTCTTGTAATTTTTCTTGTAATACTGTTTTATGGTCTTTCATTCCTACATTTTTACTTGATTTTTCTATACTTTCTTTTAGATTTTCTATTATAAATTTCTCTGCTTGTTCTATTCCTGCATCAAAATATATAGCAGCAATAATTGCTTCCACACTGTCTGCCATTATTGCCATTTTTCTATTTCCATTAGAAGAACGTTCACTTTTTCCTACAAGTAAGAAATCACTAAAATTATGCTTACTTGCCACCTCATATAAGCTTTCCTCACATACAACCTCAGCTCTAACTTTAGTCATTTCTCCTTCGTGTAATTTTGGATAATTATTATATAAATATTTACTTGAAATAAACTCCAAAATACTATCGCCTAAAAACTCCAGCTTTTCGTTACTTTGCACATTATTTTCATAAGCATATGATTTATGCGTCATTGCTGTTATTAATAAATGTTTATTTTGAAATGTATATCCTATAGATTTTTCTAGCTTTTGCAAATCCATATATTTTCCTCCCCTTGGATAGTTATTTCATATTCTATTCTTCATAAAGTACTTTACATTATCTACACACAAATTTATGTACATAAATATTATATATCAGATTTATAAAAAGTCAAATAAAAAAAGTTATTACAAGAATTCTTCCCATAACAACTCTTTTATTTAAGTTTCTTAATTATCATGACCTGTCCTCAATTTCCCGATTTGGGAAGTTGGGACCTGTCCCTAATTTCCATTAGGCAACATGATCTTTTATATAGTCAACAACATCATTTACTGTTACAACTTTTTCTGCATCAGCATCTGGTATTTCTATATCAAATTCTTCTTCTAAAGCCATAATTAATTCAACTATGTCAAGTGAATCTGCTCCTAAATCGTCTATAAAAGATGCTTCTAATGTAACAGCTGTGTCAGCAACACCTAATTGTTCTACTATAATTTCTTTTACTTTTTCAAAAACTTCTTCTGAACTCATTTAAGAAGTTCACCTCCTTCATTTATTCCTAGCCATTGCTTATCTAACAATAATACATGTACTTGGAAAAGTCAATAGCTTTTATCAAAATTTATTTATAAAATAGTAATATCTTATTTATGTTCCTTCTGGAACTCTTCTATTAACTTGTCTACAGCTTTATTTTCTACAAATTGTTCTGCTTGTTTTATTGTAAATTCAAATAGCTTTTCATCACTACTTCCATGTGCTTTTACAACAGGTTTATTAACTCCTAAAAATAAAGCTCCTCCATATTCTTTATAATCTACTGTTTTAGAAAATCTTTTTATTGCTGGTAAAGATGGTATAGCTGCAATTTTTGAAAGTAAATTTCTTTTTAAACTTTCTGTAAGACTTCTTTTTACAAATTTTCCTAGCCCTTCTATTGCTTTTAGGAATATATTTCCTGTAAAGCCATCTGTAACTACTATATCTACATTTCCTGTAAAAGCATCTCTACCTTCTACATTTCCTATAAAATTAATGCCTAATTCTTCTGATTTTTCTTTTAACAATTTATAAGATTCTTTTGTAAGCTCGTTACCCTTTGTCTCTTCTGTCCCTATATTTAGTAGTCCAACTTTAGGATTTTCTACTCCTAATGTTGTTTTTAAATATATACTAGACATTTGAGCAAATTGTAATAAGTTTATAGGCTTACAATTTGTGTTAGACCCACAATCCATTAAAACTAATCTGCTTTTATATGCTGGAAGTATTCCTGCTAAAGCTGGTCTATCTACACCTTTTATCCTTCCAACCAATAGTGTTGCACCTGTAAGTAAAGCTCCAGAGTTACCAGCAGAAATAAACACATCTCCTTCTCCAGATTTTAACATATTAAATCCAACTACCATTGATGAATCTTTTTTATGTTTTATTGCTTGTGTAGGTATATCTTCCATTTCTATTGTTTCTGTTGTATTTTTTATTTCTAGTCTATCTGAAATTTCACTAATATCTTTATTATAAAATTCTTTTATTTTAGATTTTATAATATTTTCATTACCTATTAATATAAGTTTAGATTTAATTTGGTCTATTGCTTTTACTGCTCCTTTAATGGTTGCATCTGGTGCATTATCTCCACCCATAGCATCTAATAATATAACCATTTAAATTCTCCCCTTCTTAGCTCTCTAATGTTTTTATAATATATATTATTGCTTTATTATTTTATAACTTATAATTAACAAAGTCAATGAAAAAATAAGTATTTTTGTTTCACATCAATTGTAACACTACAAAAAACAAGTATTTTTATTTTACTATTCTTTTACAAAATATGCAAACAATTTGACCATTAAGTACAAATATAATTTTTAATAAAACATTATATAACAATGTTATTTTTTTATACATAATTTACCTATTATTTGTTCTTATATTATTCATTTATATTGGTAAATTGTTCCTTTTACTGGTAGAAAATTCCTGATATTATACATGCATAAAAGAGGTTGGGGCTATGAATAATAATATTATTAACAAAGAAGATATTAATTTTAAAAAGAAAACAGATGAAGAATTAAGAAAAAAGATTGGAAAAAATATTCATTTAGCTAGAATATCTGCTAATTATACTCAAGAGCAATTAGCCGAAAAAACTGGACTTTCTACAAGATATATAGGTCAATTAGAAAGAGGTTTAGCTTTTGGAGGTGCTTCTACAATTTCTTGCCTATGTAATGCCTTAAATATAACCGCAGATGTTTTCTTTTCAAATGTAATAGAATGCTCTAATAATTCTTTGCTAAATACTATATCTGATGATGATGAATTTATCCAATCTTATTTAAAGTTAAATGAAAAAAATAAAGATGTAATAAGATTAATTATAAAAGATTTACTAAAATTACAAAAATAACTTAATAACTTTATTTTTATATATAGAAATTTTACTAATTACTCAATTTCTATTGTTTATAGATGAGTCCTGAAAAATATGATTAGACTATTTTTAAATAAATTAGAAATTGAAAACAACAAAATTATATTGCATATAATAACTATCTCAATACAATAAAAAATAACCTCATTTTGAGGTTATTTTTTATTGTATTTTACAAATTATATACTTAGTTAAATGCAATTACTCTTAAATTGTAACACTTATAAACAATGCTAAAATTATAACATTTATTTATAAAATATATAATTTATATTATTCAAAGACAATAATTAAATTATTGTAATTCTACAGTAGCTCCTGCTTCTGTAAATTTAGCTTTTAATTCTTCAGCTTCTTCTTTCTTAACGTTTTCTTTAACTGTTTTTGGAGCTCCATCAACTAAATCTTTAGCTTCTTTTAATCCTAATCCTGTAGCATCTCTAACAACTTTGATTACTTGGATTTTGTTTGCTCCTACATCTTTTAATACTACGTTAAATTCTGTTTTTTCTTCAGCAGCTGCTCCTGCTGCAGCTCCTGCTACTGGTGCTGCTACTGCTGCTGCAGATACACCATATTTTTCTTCAATTCCTTTTACTAATTCTGATAATTCAACAACTGTTAAGCTGTCGATTGTTTCTAATAATTCATCAATTTTTGCCATTTTAAAATGACCTCCTTCTTATTTTTTTAATTTTTAATTTTTCAATTTCTAATTTTTAACTTTTTAATTATTTAATTTTTAATTTCATTTTTGTAAAATTTTAAAGATATTTTACTTATTATAATTTTATTAAAAAGCGAGCAGTACTAGGCATTTTCTTTTTGTACTTTTACTTGATCCAAAGCAACTGCAAGTTTTGTAATATTTCCAAGCAATGCTCCAGCAAGTTTTGCAAGTAATTCTTGTCTTGATGGAAGTTTTGCAAGTGTAATAATTTCTTCTGCTGTCATTACTTGACCGTCTATAATTCCACCTTTAATTTTGTAGAAATCATTATCTTTGCTAAATTTATAGATTATTTTAGATGCCTCTAAATAATCTTCTTTGCTTGTTACAACTGCTGTTGGTCCTTCAAGTAAACTATCTAGTCCATTTTCTCCATTTAAGTTTAATGCTCTTTTTACAATGTTATTTTTTATAACTTTGTAAGAAGCATTTGCATTTCTTAAATCACTTCTTAATTTTGTTACTTGTTCTACATTAATTCCTCTGTAATCTACTAAAAGAATAAGTTTATCTGTCTTAAATTGTTCTGCTAATTCTTTTATAGCAGCTTCCTTTTGTGCAATTATTTTTTCGCTAGCCATTTTTTCACCTCTTTCTTAATTTATCTATATTAAAAAAATTAAAACCAATCTTTACGCCACAGGCATAAAAGATTGGTTTATTTTCCGATCTTAAATATGCCTCGGTAAGACTTATTTCTTGCTTACTGTCTATGGCTTAAATTATATATTATTTTTGGTCTATATACATGCTTGGTCCCATGCTAGATGATATAGCTACGCTCTTTATATATTGTCCCTTTGCTGCAGCTGGTTTTGCTTTTATTATAGCATTCATAACTGTATCATAGTTTTCTAATAATTTGTCTACACCAAATGAAACTTTTCCAAATCCTAGGTGAATAATGTTGTTTTTATCTAATCTGTATTCTACTTTACCAGATTTAATATCATTAATAGCTTTAGTAACATCCATAGTTACTGTACCAGATTTTGGGTTTGGCATTAATCCTTTTGGTCCTAATACTTTACCAAGTCTTCCTACTACACCCATCATGTCTGGAGTAGCTACTATAACGTCATATTCAAACCAGTTTTCGTTTTGGATTTTTGGTATTAGCTCTTCTGCTCCAACAAAGTCAGCTCCTGCTTTTTTAGCTTCTTCTGCCTTTGGTCCTTTAGCAAATACTAATACTCTTAAAGTTTTACCTGTACCATTTGGAAGTACTGTTGTACCTCTAACTTGTTGATCAGCTTGTTTTGAGTCTACACCTAATTTAACATGTAGTTCAACTGTTTCATCAAATTTTGGTTTTGGCATTTTTTCAATAATTTCTAATGCTTCTTTAGCATCATACAATTTTTTTCTATCTACAAGCTTTTCTGCTTCTTGATATCTCTTTCCTCTTTTCATTTTTACCTCCTTTGGTTCTAACGAAGTTTATACTTCTCCCAATTTTATATTATTATTTTTTTACAACAACACCCATTGATCTTGCTGTACCTTCTACCATACTCATAGCTGTTTCTAATGTTGCAGCATTTAAGTCTGGCATTTTTGTTTTAGCAATTTCTTCTACTTGTTCCATTGTTATTGTTGCTACTTTATCTTTATTAGGTTTTCCAGAACCTTTTTCTATTTTTGCAGCTTTTTTAATTAATACTGCCATAGGTGGTTCTTTTGTTATAAATTCAAATGATTTGTCTTTATAAACAGTAATAACAACTGGAATTATAGTTCCTGCTTGATTAGCTGTTCTATCATTAAATTGTTTTACAAAATCCATGATGTTAACACCACTACCACCTAATGCTGGTCCTACTGGTGGAGCTGGGCTAGCTTTTCCTCCTGGAATTTGTAATTTAATAATGTTTGCTACTTCCTTTCCTGCCATTTGTTAGCACCTCCTTTAAATTAAACTTTTATAACTTGAGATAGCTCTAGTTCTACTGGAGTTTCTCTTCCAAACATTGATACTGATACTTTTACTTTATGCTTTTCTTTGTTTATTTCTGTAACAGTTCCTATAAAATCTTTTAATGGTCCTACTAATACTTTAACAGAATCATTAACATTATAATCCACATTTACTTGTGTTAATTCTTCAAATCCCATGTTCCTAATTTCCTCATCAGTAAGTGGAATAGGATCTGTTCCTGAACCAACAAAGCCGGTTACACCTCTTGTATTTCTAACTATGTACCATGTTTTTTCTGTTACAATCATTTTTACTAAAACATAGCCTGGAAAAACTTTTTTTAAGTTAGTTTTTCTTTTACCATCTTTTATTTCTATTTGTTCTTCCATTGGAACAACAATATCAAAAAAATAGTCTTCTAACTCTCTATTTTTTATTACTTTTTCCAAGTCCGTTTTTACTTTATTTTCATAACCAGAATAAGTATGTACAACATACCATCTTGGTTCTAAGCTTGCATTTTCTTGAGACATGACTTAGCCTCCTTAATTAATTTTCTGTATTGTTTGTTGCAGTATTTGTATTATCTACTTCTGAATTAGTTTGTACTTCTATTTCTTCTGAATTTGTTACCACTTCTATATTTGTTGTATTTGAACTATCTGTTTCAGTATTTGTCTCTGTTTCTACATTTTGTGAATCTACTATTTGTTTAATTTTATCAATTCCATGTGAATTGATACTTTCAAAAGCAAAATCTAACACAAATACTATAGCAGCAATAATAAGTACAACTACAATAACTGCAACAGTATTATTTGCAAGTTGTTTAGGTGTTGGCCAAATTACTCTTTTTAATTCTGCTTTAAAGTCTTTGAAAAAATGCTTTTTGTTTTTAGTATCTTTTTTAGCTTTTTTGTCAGCTTTAGTATTGTCTACTTTTTTAGTTTCTTTAGATACTTTTGTTGACTCTTTTTCAGAAGTTGTTGCTTCGTTTTCTAATACCTCGTTTTGTTCTATATTTTGAACTTTTTCTTGAGTCTTTGCATTTTTCTTATTACTTTTATTGTTTGTCCCTTTCTTCTTAGACATTACTTTTTCCCCCTTAAAGGATTATTTTGTTTCTTTATGTGTTGTACGTTTTTCACAGAATTTGCAATATTTAACAATTTCTAATCTGTCTGTATTGTTCTTTTTATTTTTCTGTGTTGTATAATTTCTTCTCTTACATTCTGTACATTCTAATGTAATTGGTTCTCTTGCTCCTTTTGCAGCCATCTAACACACCTCCAACCTCAGCTCTTTTTATCATTTTTTAAAGCGTATGTCTTACATACGCTTAATTATTTTATCATGTTTTTGCTACTATGTCAACTAATTTCAAACATTTTCTTGGTAACTTGAGCTTAAATTTTACTTTTATAATTCACTTATTATTTTCATTATAAATTTGAATCTTTTTTGAGTATATTTAAGCACAAGTTCTTCCAATTTCTTCGCCTAATTTTTTACATTGCTCTAGCATTTCTTCGTCTGGAGTCCACATTACTTTTACACCATCATTTATTATTTCAAATCCTGCTTTTCTTAGTTCTTCTGTTATTAATTTTGTTGCTTCTCCACTCCATCCATAACTTCCAAAAGCTACTGCCTTTTTATTTTTTAGCTTCATTCCTTTTATCATTTCTAAAATTCCTGCTATAGAGTGCAAGTAACCATTATTTACCGTTGGAGAACCTACCACAATTGCTTTTGACTTAAATACTTCTGTTAATACTAAAGTTTTATCATCTTTTGATGTATTCATTAATTTTATTGTTACATTTTTATCTATGTTTTCAATTCCACTTGCAATTGCTTCTGCCATTTTTCTAGTGCTATTCCACATTGTATCATATATAATTGTAACTTGATTTTCCTTATAATTGTCTGCCCATTCTAAATATTTCTTTACAATTTGTTCTGGATTTTTTCTCCAAATTAATCCATGGCTAGGACATATCATATTTATTTCTAAATTCATTTTTAGTATTTCATTTATTTTATTTTTTACCATCATGCTAAATGGTGCTAAAATGTTTGCATAATATGTTATAGCTTCTTTCCATAACTTGTCCTGTTCAACTTCATCTGCATATAAAAATTCAGATGCTAAATGTTGTCCAAAACCATCATTGCTAAATAAAATTCCTTCATTGTCCATATAAGTAAACATTGTATCTGGCCAATGAAGCATAGGTGCTTCTATAAATGTTAATGTATGCTTTCCTATATTTAATTTATCTCCTGTTTTTACTATATTAAAATTCCAGTCTTTGTGATATTGTCCTTTAATAGATTTTACTCCATTAGCTGTGCAGTAAATAGGGGTATTTGGAATTTCATCCATTAGTTCCATTAAAGCCCCACTATGGTCAACTTCTCCATGTTGTACAATTATATAATCAATCTTTTTTAAATCGATTTCTTTTTTTAAATTAGAAACAAATTCCCTATCATAAGGAAGCCAAACAGTATCTATTAATACTGTTTTTTCATCTCTTATTAAGTATGCATTATATGAAGACCCATGTTTTGTTGTAAATTCATCACCATGAAATTTTTTAAGCTCCCAATCAGTTTTACCTACCCATGTTACATAATCATTAATTTTTGTGTTCATATATTTCCTCCTTATTTTTGTATATTACTATTATTTCTTTTTTTGAACTGAATATCCAAACTTTCCAACTTGTTTGCCTAGTGTAAAATATTTTCCATTTGCATATGCAATTAAGTCACATTTTGTAATATCAAATGCACCGTTTTCATCTATATACTGTTCATCTGCATCTATTGATAATACATCAGCAATAAACATGTCATGGCTACCCATATCTTTTATTTCTTTTACCTTGCATTCTATTGAAACAGGACTTTCTTTAATTAGTGGGCAATTTACAAAACTTGCTTTTTCTTTTGTCAACTTCATTTCTTTAAATTTATCTACTTTTGCACCTGTTTTTACACCACACCAGTCTGTTGCAAACGCTAATTTTTGAGTAGTTAAATTAATAACAAATTCCCCTGTATTTTTAATTATATCGTGTGAATATCTATTTCTTCTTACAGATATATAGCATGTTGCAGGGTCAGAAGCTATAATTCCTGTCCAAGCTACTGTTATAATATTGCTATTTTCCATATCACCACATGATACCATTACAGCAGGTATAGGATATTCAAAAGTTCCAGATTTCCAAGTTACTTTACTCATATTTTTCCCTCCATTTTATTTGTTAATTTAGTTAATTTACTTGTAATTTATAAATATTATAATTACATTATATTATCACTTATATATTATATAACAAATATATAAAAAAAGAAATCACAAATTAAACTTAAATTTAATTTCTAATTTCTTTTTGATTGTATATTTTATTATATTTTTAAACATAAAAAAACTGGCGACAACCTATTTTCTCAGCAGGGTAACCCGCAAATATCTTCGGCACATTAGAGCTTGACTTCTGTGTTCGGTATGGGAACAGGTATTTCCTCTATGTTATCATCACCAGAAAAGTTTTGTATACTTTCTTTAAAATTCTAAACTTCGTCTTACGTTGTCAGTCTTCATAAAAATTTATTCAATATACAACAGTATTATTTCTTAAATTTTTATTCGACTTCCTAGTAATACTTGTTTATAATTTTAAATATTAACTTAAAGTACACTCAAAATTACATAGAGAAAAATTATGCAAACTCCTTTGCCTTTTAT